>ERZ1027240.548-NODE-548-length-14900-cov-5.427551_pt1 | contig 14900 bp, 8 predicted proteins | sample MGYA00519263_ERZ1027240 | MGnify/ENA primary metagenome ERZ1027240 (study PRJEB26926, sample SAMN06164633) | human gut metagenome | biome: ENVO:00009003; feature: ENVO:2100002; material: ENVO:00002003 | host: Homo sapiens | place: USA | collected 2012 ... | reverse complement strand
CTCGTGGGCTCGGAGATGTGTATAAGAGACAGGTGATGCACTGCCCCTGCCATATGCGGGAACAGCCAGTCATGCGGCACACTTTTTACATAGAAGATGTTCGCATCTTTTGTCTTTGCTTCCTGCTGACCCCAGCCAAGTGCCACCACCGCCCGCACGCCGGACAATTTCACCGCCTGCCGGATGATTTCCGCCAGTTCCCCCATGTCGCCCGACACCATCGACCCAAAGCCGATGTACACCGGCTCGTCGCCCGCGCGCAGGAACTCCGCCAGCGCCGGGTCAGGCTTGTAGTCCACCGGGCGCTCATCCCACCAGAAACCGGACATGTGGATGTTGTCCGCCCAATCCTCCGGGCGCGGCACAAGCGTCGGGCTCATGGCGTAAATCACGGGCACTTGCTTGCCCTTCACGTCATAATCCGGTCTCAAGCGGACGCGGCGCTTTGCCATGTCGTTCTCCTTGCGCCAATCCGAGAGGTAGCGGTGCTCCAGCGCCGAAATCAGCAGATACCCGATGCGATAGCTCAGCACATTCCACCACTTGCCGAGCTTGCGGAACGGCGCGGATGAAATTGGCATATCCTTGCACGGATCCATCGGGAAATACTGCGTCTGGATGCACGGAATATCGTACTTTTCCGCAATCGAATAGAACATCGACCCGAAGAACGTGCAGACGATGGCTTCCGCGCCCTCCGCGCAGTGCAGCAAATCATCCAGCAGCATCGGCGCAATGTCGCGGATACCCTTCTCAAACTCCTTCAAGTACCGCACGCCCACCGCGTCCGGCTGGAGCAGCCGCCCCATCATATCCACCACGTCGCCGGAAATGGGATAGAAGGACATTCCCGCTTCCTCAATCATGCCCTGAAACGGCGCAAACGCCGCAATCGTCACCTCATGCCCCCGCTCGTGAAGCTCCCGTCCCAGCAGCATGTACGGCCGCACGTCGCCCGTCGAGCCGAGCGTTATCATTGTGATTTTCATCATTACCTCCAATGATTTCGAGATAAGTTAAAGGTATACAAACTAAAAAACTAACAATAAAATTCAAGTATGTAGAAGAAACCAAAAGCGCCATCAAGCGCGCTTGCTTCCCGTCGCACACGGGTCGTGCCACCCCTGCGGCACTTGCACCCGAAAGCCCTCGAATGCACTTTCCGCATCCGCCTTCACCACGCAGTGCGGCGTATACACATGCCGCATCCCATCCTGCATCCGTGCCATGCACCACTGCGCCAAGTCCGCTGCCAGCGAATCCCCTTCCGCCAGCGGCACAAATGCATCCCGCCGCACCAAAAAGCACATTGGCGAAACCGCAGTGACATTGTAGCTGGTTCGGTTCATGCCGTGCCATCCGCCCGCTGACACCGGCAAGCCGCGATTCCGTGACTGCACTGTGCCGTCCGGCAGAATGTCGTATCCGGCATGAAGCACCCGATTGCGCGCATCCGCCACCAGCGGCGTCACCGCGCACACATCCGGGCGCTGGGCGTACATCATCATCTCCCGCAAACCGTCCGCATCAGGTGCCGCCGTGTCTCCCCACAGGAACAGCAGCATGTCCGCCGACGAATCCACCGCCAAGCGGTTCACATCCGCAGCGGACGCATCCCGCGCCAGCCGCAGTGCCGCAACGGTAAAATCCCCCACGTCATACCGCAGCCGCAGCACACCGTCCTCCACCCTGCACGTTCCCGGAAACCCGGTGCGTCGCATACTCTCTTCCACCGCCCGCGCCGCCGCGTCCAGGCAGACTGCCAATTTTGTGTGGCTCATCGACCCCCGCAGCGTCCGCCAGTGGTACAGCACGCGCGGAATGTGGATGACGCCGTCCGCCCGCTCGCACGCACGGAGCATCAAATCGTGATCCTGCGACCCGTCGAACGCCGGTCGTAATCCGCCGATGGCATCCAGCAGCGTCCGCCGAATCACCGACAAATGGCAGATATAGTTGCCGGAGCGCAGATTGTCCGGACAGAAATCCGGCTTGCGGTGCGCATCAACATGAATCGCGCCGTAGGTGGTCAGCTTATCCTCATCGGTGTAGAGCACGTCGGGATGGTGCGCGTCGATGGCTTCCGCAATCCGCCAGAGCGCATCCGGCGCAAGCACATCGTCGTGGTCGCACAGGGCGATATACTCCCCTGCCGCCATTTTAATCGCGCGGTTCGTGTTGCCGGATATGCCCGCGTTTTCCACCCCGTACGCGACGTGGAATCGACTGTCCCGCGCGGCGATTGCTTCCAGCGCCTTTCGCGTCTCGGCGGACGTGCTGCCGCCGTCGTACAGGCAGGCTTCCCACGCGCCGTGCGTCTGGGCAAGCAGCGAATCCGCCAGCGCGCGGAGGAATTTCGGGCGCGTGTTGAACACGGGGACGACGACGCTGATGCGCACGTTCGGGAAGGGGTGCGCGCGCTGTACCGCCAGTTCGCGCTTGGATGCTTTCTCCCGCCGGAATCGCCATTCGTCCCGCAGCAGCACCCGTGCCGCCAGCATTTCACCCGCGCGGCGCAGCGTGTACCCCGCGCCATGCATCCGCACATACGCCCGAACCCGTTCCGCCCACTGCACGCGCGTCCCTCCCGCCGACTTTCCTGCCCTCATCATACCATGCGCCGCGGGTTTTGTAAAGCACCGGGCGATTTTCTGCCAATTCGGCACATTTTTCGCAAAACCGCTTGACAAACGCCCGAAAAAGTGCTAAACTAAATCTTGTTCCGGCAATCCCGGACGAACCGCATAGGGGCATGGTGTAATGGTAACACGTGGGTCTCCAAAACCTTTGTTGAGGGTTCGAGTCCTTCTGCCCCTGCCAAATATGAGCCAGTTTCGTGAGAAACTGGCTCTTTTTTAATTTCTAATCTTTTAACAAGTTCTGCATTAATAAAAATCCCCCCGATATGTCACGAGGGAAATCGAACTATTTCAACAATGTGAATATCAGTTAATCTTGACTGGAACAACACGTCATAACAACAAATAAGTTATTCCGCCAAGTACATATGCGATAACGTCATAGACATCACTAACTCCTTGATGCAAGAAGAAAGGCGCAACGTACTCCCAGAATATTCCGCATATTATCGTTATTGTGACTGCCATCGAAACCGTATCCACTCGATAATGACGATAATTGCTATGCTCTAAAATCAAATTGATATACGCGATTATGAAAATTCCTCCTAAAAAATCATTAAAATGACATTTTAAGATGTACGATATTGCGGGTATAACAATGACATTTTTCAAGTAAAAACGATTTAGTGCATATAGGAATAGGACGCAAACAATTTTACTGATATCACCCATCCTTTTGAATTTATTCATTAAGCGAATGATAGTATGAGCACTGCCACGATGATTGCGCCAACAACGCCCCAGAACCCCATGCCACCATTGTTCGGATTAGACATTATTTTCCTTCCTTGTCATTGTTTTCAATAGTCTTTCCGTTAAAAACAGTAATTTCATTCTGCTCTTTATCGTCATATTCCACCATTTATCTTGTTTTCTGTGTTTCTTCCCCCCAATGCAGTTTTACTCACAAATACATATTTTATAGTACAGTCCACCGCCTCCTTATAATATACTACTTCTATTTTACCCCTCTCCCGAAAAAAGTCAAGTATTTTCTTGAATAATTATATATTTCTGACATTTCTAACAAAAGCATGGAAAATTGTTGTGTATCTTCACAACGACTTTCGTATCGGCGTGTAACCACATTTCAGAAAATCGTTTTTTTCTGAAATCAGCTGCCTCAAATCCCCCCTCCAAATTTCAAATTCGCACAGAAAACGCGCCCGCCGACCTTCCGACGAGCGCGTTTATACTATTGGGGGCTCTACTCCCGAATTCAGTGCAGGACTTGCTGGACACCACAGTTATCACATTTACGGCAACACCGCACAAATGAGGTAGTCAGCCGCCGAGTTGTGCGGTGTTGCTTTAAATTACTTCTTATTCTTCTGCTCCACCATCGCCTTGACCTTCAGCGGCAGACCGAGCAGGTTGATGAAGCCCGCGGAATCCTTGTGGCTGTACAGGTCGTGGCTGTCGCCGAAGGTAGCGATTTCCTCCATGTACAGGCTGTTCGGCGACTTCACGCCCGCGTTGATGCAGTTGCCCTTGTACAGCTTCAGCTTCACCGTGCCGTTGACCGCCTGCTGCGTGCTGTCCACAAATGCGGAGAGCGCCTCGCGCAGGGGCGTGTACCACATGCCGTCGTACACCAGCTCCGCGAACTTGCTCGCGACCAGCTCCTTGTAGTGGCTGGTGGCGCGGTCAAGCGTGATGGATTCGAGGATGCCGTGCGCGGCGTAGAGCATCGTTCCGCCGGGGGTCTCGTACACGCCGCGGGACTTCATGCCCACCAGACGGTTCTCCACCAAATCCGCACAGCCGACGCCGTTGCGGCCCGCGATTTCGTTCGCCTTCGTCAGCAAATCCACCGCGTCCAGCTTTTCGCCGTTGATGGCGACCGGCACGCCCTTCTCGAAGTCCACCGTGACGTATTCGGGCTGATCAGGCGCCTTTTCAGGCGTGACCATCGTCAGCAGCAGATCTTCCGGCGGCTCGTTCCACGGATCTTCCAAATCCGCGCCCTCGTGGCTGATGTGCCAGATGTTGCGGTCCATCGAATACGGGCGATCCTTCTTGACCGGGACGGGAATGCCGCGCTTTTCGGCGTAGTCAATTTCCTCCTCGCGGGTCTTGATGTCCCAGATGCGCCACGGCGCGATAATCTGCATGTTCGGGTCGAACGCCTTGATGGTCAGCTCGAAGCGGACTTGGTCGTTGCCCTTGCCGGTGCAGCCGTGGCAAATGGCGGTGCAGTTCTCCTTGTGGGCGATTTCGACGAGGCGCTTGGCAATCAGCGGCCGCGCGAAGGACGTGCCCAGCAGGTACTTGCCCTCGTAGACCGCGCCCGCCTTGAGCGTCGGCCAAATGAAGTCCTCAACGAACTCCTTGCGCAGGTCTTCGATATACAGCTTTTCCGCGCCGCACTTTTTCGCCTTTTCGTGGAGGGGCTCCAGCTCTTCGCCCTGCCCGACGTCGCCCGCAACGCAGACCACGTCGCAGTCATAATTTTCCTTCAGCCACGGCACGATAATCGAGGTATCCAGACCACCGGAATAAGCCAGCAATACGCGCATCTTCGCCATAACAATCGACTCCTTTATCTTCATCATGATTCTCATCATTTTTGTGTCCGTCTGCCGGACAAGATGGATTATACACCAAGATGAATAAAAATGCAATAGGTCTGCATAAATTTTCTCGGATTTTTCGTAGAGGGATACTGCACTACTTTCCACACATCCCGTGCAGATTGCAACTCCGGCGAGTGTGAAAGGCAAGTATATGCAGTCCTTTGCCTCCACACGCTCCGTGCAGATTGCAACTCCGCAAGTACGGTCGTAGCATCTATCACGGGTCCTTTGCCTCCACACGCTCCGTGCAGATTGCAACGGTATTGACAAGGTATATACCTTTGTGCTATAATCTTTGCCTCCACACGCTCCGTGCAGATTGCAACGGGGGGATGACGGATGATGGACAACGCAGAGATCTTTGCCTCCACACGCTCCGTGCAGATTGCAACGGCAGAAATGCACAGAATGCAATATGCACTTTTTAGAACGTGTGTTGAGTCGGTAGATAGCTTTTCAGTATTGAACAAAGCAATGCTGCGCTGACTATTTTCCCGGAACTCTTCTGCTGTCAAGGCAACCTTTGTTGCCATTAGCGACAGCCCCGGACGGACAATCGACCGGTTTTGTTGGTGCGAACCGCACCGGATTTTCATGTTAGCTGATGATTCGCCTGATGCCCATGCTGGGAATCGTATGCGGAAGTTCTGAAAGCCGCTGAATCGTCATGTGATGATACGCAACAAATTGAGGATAGTCACGTTGGAGTGCCTCGCGGTCAAATACTCTGTAAAGTTCTTCACCAAATTCTTTCTTTAATTCCTTCCTATCATATTCCGGCAATCCCTGCTTGCAATGCTGAAGTAGAAACGCCGAGTACAAATCGCGCTGTATGCGTTCGCCGTCCGGCATAACGTTCCAGCGGTTTTCAAGTGCCTTTTCGATGCAGGTATCTGTCTGGTGGTTGTACTGGCTGGCGCGCACATGCGTATCAACTTCTTTCACCCCTTCCAGCCCACGCGACTGGCATTTCTGTTTCAGCATCGTAATCAGCATGGCAGGTGCTTTGTTGGCAATGGACTTTCCAAAGCGCTTTTTGCGTTTATACCGTCCTGTCTTTTCGGAAATCTCCGTTTTGTTTGCTCTGTGGACTAAATCGCAGTAACTCATGTTCTCCACAAAGAAGCAATCACCCAGCGTCAGCAGGTAATTCGCCAATTCGTTATGCTGCTGTTTTCGGATGTCCGCCTGATGATGCTGAATCATTGCCAGCTGGTGCTGAATCCGTCTGTATCGCTTGGACTTGTTCCGCGTCAGCTTCACGCCGCGCTTAAATGTTCCATCCGAATTGTAATTCTCCGGATTCATTGCACGTCGGCTTCTGTCCATTTTACGCTGTAAGCGTCGCTTTTCTTGCTCTATGTTCTGCACACGGTCAGCCAATTCCAGCAGGTTAACCTCGCTATCGGTCGAGTATGCCAGCGTTCGCGTGCCAATGTCGATGCCGACGACACCATGCCCGACGGGATGCTTTGGTGCACCGCTTGCCGGGTCGCGTTTGATTGCGGGCTTGCCCTCTAAAACAAGCTGTGCATACCAATGCGGCTTTGTTTTTCCTTCATTTCGGAGAATGCGGACAAATTTCACATGTTTTTTCAGCATTTCGGCTTCATAGGAATTATCAGGCGATAGTTTTAACGGAAATTCTCTGGCAACCCCTTTTCGGTCATTATTTCCTTGCTGATTCCATATGATTTTGCCCTCCCTAAACATAATCTCCACGCCGCCACTTTTCTTCTGCGAGTACCCCTGCACAGAGCGGAGATCGCCCGGCTTCTTGAAATGCACCTCGCCGCTTTGATTTTCAATGTATACCTTTTCAAAAGCAGTCAACACTTGCGAGACAATACCATGCTGCGCTACATTCGAGCCGATATTATCATTGAAATGCTTGTATAACCGCTTCATGTCCGTTGTGAAAGTGTTTCTGTTGATACCGTTTTTCCTCAAAAACTGCTTCTTTTGATTCTTTAATGCCCACTTTTCCTTCTTATCGGTTGTTGCTTCTATCTGCCGCTCAATTTCTCTATATTCCGGCATCCTCTCAATCCGATGTATTCTTTTCAACTCGGCATGAACCAGCGTATTATACAGCTGCCGCGCAATCTCGAAACGCTTTTCAAGATGGTCGGACTGCCATTTTTCCAATTTAAGGGGCAGCGTCAGACAACAAGTCGCCCCGTCCTCCTTTTTCTCCTCATTGTCCACGAGTGTCCCTCCCCTTCCAGTGCTTTTCCACTCCATTATACCGCATCTCCTCCTCATTTTCAAGCAAGAACAGCAAATTCGACATTCATCCGCTGTTTTTTTGTTGTACAGCGCTTTTTGTATTTGTCCCATTCGCCCATCTATCCGCCATTCCATTCATCCCGTTCCGAAAACGTGTGAATTTGTGAAAAAAATATCGTTAAAATCGTGTCAGCCACTTGACAAGAGCTTAACAATCTGCTACACTGTTCTCGTCACCCCGACAAACACCGACATTCCCCGTTCGCGGGCGCATCCCCGCAGGACGGATGAAGCATAAGGAGAGAGTATCATGGCGAAAGAGTATCCGATCGTCGATAGCGTGGAGAGCTTCGAGGCGGCCCTCGCCCGCGTCCGCGCGGCACAGAAGGTCTATGCGACCTACACGCAGGAGCAGGTGGACAAGATTTTCAAGGCAGCTGCCCTCGCCGCGAACAACATGCGCATCCCGCTGGCGAAGATGGCGGTGGAAGAAACCGGCATGGGCGTGGTGGAAGATAAGGTCATCAAGAACCACTACGCCGCTGAATACATCTACAACGCCTACAAGGACACGCAGACCGTCGGCGTGCTGGAGCGCGACGAAGCATTCGGCATGATGAAGGTTGCAGAACCTATCGGCGTTGTCGCGGCGGTCATCCCGACCACCAACCCCACGTCTACCGCCATTTTTAAGACGCTGATTTGCCTCAAGACCCGCAACGGCATCATCATCTCTCCCCATCCGCGCGCGAAGAAGTCCACCATCGCCGCCGCAAAGGTTGTGCTGGAAGCCGCTGTGGCTGCCGGCGCGCCCGAAGACATCATCTCGTGGGTCGATGTTCCCTCGCTGGAGCTGACCAACATGGCGATGAAGGAAGCCGACATCATCCTTGCCACCGGCGGCCCCGGCATGGTCAAGGCGGCGTACTCCTCCGGCAAGCCTGCGCTGGGCGTCGGCGCTGGCAACACGCCCGCGATTATCGACGAATCCGCTGACGTGAAGGTGGCCGTCAACTCCATCCTGCACTCCAAGACGTTCGACAACGGTATGATCTGCGCGTCCGAGCAGTCCACCATCGTGCTGGACAGCATCTACGACGCGGTGAAGGCGGAGTTCGCCAAGCGCGGCGCGTACTTCCTCGAAGGCGAAGAGCTGGACAAGGTGCGCAAGACCATCATCATCAACGGCGCGCTGAATGCCAAGATTGTCGGTCAGAAGGCGCACACCATCGCCAAGCTCGCAGGCGTGGACGTGCCGGAAACCGCCAAGGTGCTGATTGGTGAAGTCGAATCCGTGGATATTTCTGAAGAGTTCGCGCATGAGAAGCTCTCTCCCGTGCTGGCGATGTACCGCGCCAAGGACATCGACGATGCGTTCGACAAGGCGGAGCACCTGATTGCTGACGGCGGCTACGGCCACACCTCTTCTATCTACCTGAACGCCGTCACCCGCAAGGATTTGATTGACCGCTTCGCCGCGCGCATGAAGACCTGCCGTATTCTCGTCAACACGCCTTCCTCTCAGGGCGGCATCGGCGACCTGTACAACTTCATGCTGCGTCCGTCGCTGACGCTGGGCTGCGGCTCGTGGGGCGGCAACTCCGTCTCCGAGAACGTCGGCGTCAAGCACCTGCTGAACGTCAAGACTGTTGCCATCCGGAGGGAGAATATGCTGTGGTTCCGTGCGCCTGAAAAGGTCTACCTCAAGAAGGGCTGCCTGCCCGTCGCCCTGAATGAACTCAAGGCAGTTATGGGCAAGAAGCGCTGCTTCATCGTCACCGACGCGTTCCTGTTCAAATCCGGCTTCACCAAGGCGATTACCGACAAGCTGGATGAGCTGGGCATCGTCCACACCACGTTCTACGATGTTGCGCCCGACCCGTCCCTCGCCTGCGCAAAGGAAGGCGCCAAGGCGATGACCTCCTTCCAGCCGGACTGCATTATCGCCATCGGCGGCGGTTCCGCAATGGACGCCGGCAAGATTATGTGGGTCATGTACGAGCATCCGGAAGTGGACTTCCTCGACATGGCAATGCGCTTCATGGATATCCGCAAGCGCGTGTACACCTTCCCGAAGATGGGTGAAAAGGCGTACTTCATCGCCGTCCCGACCTCTGCTGGCACGGGCTCCGAAGTCACCCCGTTCGCCGTCATTACCGATCAGGACACCGGCGTGAAGTACCCGCTGGCGGACTACGAGCTGCTGCCGAAGATGGCGATTGTGGACGCTGACATGATGATGTCCGCGCCGAAGGGCTTGACCTCCGCCTCCGGTATCGACGCGCTGACCCACGCGCTGGAAGCCTACGCCTCCATGCTGGCGACGGACTTCACCGACGGTCTGGCGAAGCAGGCGGCTCAGCTGATTTTCGAGTATCTGCCCGCGTGCTACGACAACGGTCAGAACGAGCCGGTTGCCCGCGAAAAGATGGGCAACGCCGCCACGATGGCTGGCATGGCGTTCGCGAACGCGTTCCTCGGCGTCTGCCACTCCATGGCGCACAAGCTGGGCGCGTTCCATCACCTGCCGCACGGCATCGCCAACGCGCTGCTGATTGAGCTGGTCATCCGCTACAACAGCGCCGAAGTTCCCACGAAGATGGGCACCTTCCCGCAGTACGCCTATCCGCACACGAAGCGCCGCTACGCTGAATTCGGCGAATTCCTCGGCTTCAAGGGCGCGAATGACGACGAGACGGTGGAGAACCTGATTCGCAACATCCATGCCCTGAAGGAGCGCGTCGGCATCAAGAATACGATCCGCGACTACGGTGTGGACGAGGAGAAGTTCCTCGCGACGCTGGACGAAATGTCCGAGCAGGCGTTCGACGACCAGTGCACCGGCGCGAACCCGCGCTACCCGCTCATCAGCGAAATCAAGGAAATGTATCTGAAGGCATACTACGGCGAGTAATGCGCCATTCTCCCCGGCTTGGCAGGAATGCTTCTGCTGGGCCGGGCATTTTTGAGCACAAAAAATTTTGTCCGCTTGCAGGAATGTCGCATTTGGGCGGCGAATAGATATTTAGGACAAATATCGACTTTCGCGTTCTCCACTGCCGCTTTACCAACCAACAAGCGCAGGAGGGGGGCGAAGCAGTCCAGAGGGCGACCGCAGACTTCGTCTGTTTCCATTGCCCTCTGGTCACGTCCGCAGACGCAAATCCTCGCATAAACACGCGGACATTGTGTGATAGCGTCACCAACTCAATCGCGAAAAGGGAGGCCAGAGGGTCACAGACCCTTTGGCAGGTCAAGGGCAGCGCCCTTGCGCCTCTCCCCCCAATAAACATGAACCATATAGAAGGAGGTTTCCCTATGGATTTGACGCATGTGATTGCCGAGCGGGAGAATAAGAAGATTTACCGCGACGGCGCCAAGGCCATCAAAGTGTTTGCCGAAGGGTACAGCAAGGCGGACATTCTGAACGAAGCGCTGAACACGGCGCGCGTGGAAGAGACGGGCCTGCCGATTCCCAAGCTGCTGGCTGTTGACACGGTGAACGGTCAATGGGCGATTACGACGGAGTTCGTTGAAGGCGACACGCTGGCGGCGCTGATGGCGGCGCATCCGGAAAAGGAAGACGAGTACCTGAACCTGTTTGTGGACATTCAGATGAAGGTTCACGCCTGCACCTGCCCGATGCTCAACAGCCTGACCGAGAAGATGCAGCGCAAGATTTCCGCCACCGACCTCGACGCGACCACCCGCTACGAGCTGCACACCCGCTTGGCGAGTATGCACGTCCACAAGAAGGTCTGCCACGGCGACTTCAACCCGTCCAACATTATCTTGAAGCCCGACGGACAGTGGTACATCCTCGACTGGTCGCATGCCACGCAGGGCAACGCGTCCGCTGATGTTGCCCGCACCTACCTGCTCTTCGTCCTCGAAGGCAAGGAAGCGCTGGCGGAGAAGTACCTCTCCCTCTTCTGCAAGAAGAGCGACACCGCCAAGCAGTACGTCCAGCAGTGGATTCCGATCGTCGCCGCGAGCCAGTCCCTCAAGGGCAAGCCCGAAGAGCGCGACCTGCTCATCCGCTGGGCAAGCGTTTGCGAATACGAATAATCATCAAAGGGACTGGCTTCGGTCAGTCCCTTTTTTCGTGGGGATGGGAGACGCCCCATGTAACCATTTTCCCCGCATTTGTTGAAATCTGCCACATTTGCAATTTTCCCTATGTAACCAACTTTTCATCCTCTTTTTTTCGTGGTATCATTATTATAAGAAGGGGGAATTTGCCCTTTTCAAACTTATCTGCCGCGATTGCTTGTCAACCGCCTCCACAATCAGCATGAATGAATTATACACGGCAAATATTGCTCTCAGCGTCTTCGCCATGGCGATTATGCTCTTCTCCCTGCGCGGCGACATCAGCCAATCCAAGATCCGAAACCTGCTCTGCGGCGGCCTGTACGCCACCATCGCCATTTGCGCGCTGTGTGAGTGGTCGGGCGTGCAGATGGATGGCACGCCGCCCGCGCTGATTCCGCTGCATATCGCCGTCAAGACCATCGAACTTTCGCTTGCGCCGCTCATCGGGCTGTTCGCGGGCTGCGTCATCCATCCCTGCCCGCGGAAAGTGGTACACAGGCTGCTGTGCCTTGCGGGCTTCCACGCGCTGCTGGTGCTGCTCTCGGCGTTCACGGGGCTGATGTTCTATGTCGATGGGCAGAATTTCTATCACCACGGATCACTCTACCCGCTCTACACGTTCGCCTACATGGGCAGCATGGTGTTCTTCCTCGTGCAGATTTGGTTCGCCTGCCGCGCCTACCAGTATACCGGCGGCACACAGCTGATGCTCGCGACGCTGTTCGTGCTGTTAGGGCTGATGGTGCAGTTTTTCCTGCCGATGGTCAGAATCGACTGGATTACCATCAGCTGCGGTGCGCTGATGATGTCGAAATTCTCCAGCGACATGGTGCTGCAAACCGATGGGCTGACGCAGTTGGTCAACCGCTTGGGCTACGAGCATTATCTGGCGCGCCTGCGTGTGCCTGCCGCCATCCTGATGTTTGACGTTGACCGCTTCAAGGACGTCAACGACTGCCATGGGCACTTGATGGGCGACGCCTGCCTGCGGGCGATTGCCGGCTGCATCCGCCGCGCGTACGGGAATTACGGGACGTGCTTCCGCATCGGCGGCGACGAGTTCTGCGTAATACTGACGCGGCGGAACGCGCAATACAACACCATGACGGAGATTTTCCAGCACCTGATGGATGCGGCGCGGGCGGAGAATCCGGTTCTGCCGACAGTATCGGTAGGCTGTTCGCATTTTAATCCGTCAACGGATGATTTGGCGGAGTCCTTGGCGCGGGCGGACGCGCGGATGTATCAAAATAAGGAAGCGCATAGATAAATACAGCCGCGACGAGTGAATATGCTCGTCGCGGCTGATTTTATTACCGATTCACATACGCGTCGATTTCATTCCTGCTGGAGATTTGCAGCTTCTCAAAAATGCTCTCCATGTACGACTTCACCGTGTTGACGGAAATGCCCATCAGCGCGGCGATTTCCTTGTTGCTGCGTCCCTTCGCGGCAAGCATGGCAATCGAAAACTCGTAGGGTGTGAGCGCGTCGGTCACTTGCAGCGTCGAAACGGGGTTGTGAATTTTCATCCACCCGCGGCTGAAGCGATAGACCGACTGCACAATCTTGTTGTACGTTTCCGGCTCCTGCTTGCGCAGCGCGCGCTCCACCTGCCCCTGCAAAATGCCGTGATGCTCCACAAACGGGTGGATGTACCCCTCGCGGCTGGCGATGCTCCACGCGGCATCGAACTTCTGCTCCGCGCGTTCATCCTGCTTCAGGCTCATGCAAATCATGCACAGGACGATGTTGAGGTAGATGCTGTCAATGGGGTAGCGTGTGCCCGCCATCAGCAGGGCGGATTCGGCAATGCCCATCGCGTGTTCGTATTCGCGCCGGATGTAGAGCGCGTGGGCGATGGCGTACATGGCGAAATACTGCATTCCGGGCGGAAGAATACCGATAGCGGGGCGGATAGGGGTCAAGTCGAGCTTCTCGGAGTGGAAGAACACGCTGATGAGCGCGTCGGTGATGCTGCTGTACAGCCGCCACGAATCGTCGTTTGCACGCTGCCCGTCCCGCTGAATCATTTCGAGATTCCGGCGGCACTTGGCGGCGTCCCCCGTCTGCAGCATCGCCATCGTGTTGGTAATCAGCGCGGACAGGCGGATTTCGGGGCACTTGCTCGTCAGGTATTTCTCGCTGATTTCGCGGGCTTCCTCGTGCTCATCGCGGAAATAGTGGTGCAGGGCGCGGGCGATGTCGCGTTCCTCCTCGTCGTTTATGGTCAGCAGGAGATTTTGGAAGCCGTTGTCGCACGGGCGGGAAATCAGCGGCATATAGCACTTGGCCATCCGCGGGGGGATTTTTTCCTGCCCGCGCTGCCCGCTCTTGCGCAAATCCGCCGGATGCGGCGTATTCGCCGGAATCAGCCACCCGCCCGATTTCCGGATTGCCCCCTGAATCCGCCCGGTATTCAGGTAGTAATTGACCATACGGATGGAAACGCCCCACAGCTCCGCTATTTCCTTTACGCTGAGGTAGTCCAATGCGCATCCCCTCCTTGTTCTCCTTGTTTACGCTTACGGAATTGGCTCCCAAAGCATGGTCGCCGTTCGATTGCCATACGAGCCCTTGGGCAGCATGTAGGAGCGCGGCGTTCCTGATACGCCGTCGATTTTCCAGCCTACAAAGGTATAGCCCGGGAGGTAGTAGGACGGGTCTTCTTCCGGTGCCCCGAAATAAATTTGGTTGTTGATGGTGTATTGAACCCAATTATATGCTTTGCCGTGGCTCACGTAGGTAATGGTGTACGTCGCCACACGCCACTCCGCCTTGTAAATGCGGTCGCCGGTTGAGCCTTCGGGGATAATCATCGGCGTTGAAGGGAACTGACCGCTGCCATCGAGGACCCAGCCGGCAAATTCGTAGCCCGGACGCTCGGGAGGGATGGGCAGGGTGACGGAATCCTCCACGGTGTAGCGTATCGAAGCTATGACTGCGCCGCCGTTCGTGACCAGTGTGATGGTGTATCTGATCACCTTCCAGTTTGCGGTATACGCCTTGTTTCCCGTCGAACCCTTCGGAATTTTGACGCTTGTCTGCGGCGTCGTGATGCGCTCGCCCGTCCAGCCGACAAACTCGTAGCCGTTGCGGGTCGGGGTTGGCAGCTCGAAATCCTCATCCGTCATGGTGTAAATCACCTTTTCTTTACCGCTGCCGCCGTTCAAATCCAGGGTGATGGTGTATCCTGTCTCTACCCAGTTCTCGATATACGTCTTGTCGCCCGTCGAACCCCTCGGGATGGTCACGCTCGGCTGCGGCTTCGTGATGCCCTCGCCCGTCCAGCCCCAGAACGTGTAGCCCTGTCTCTTATACACATCTCCGAGCCCACGAGACCGAGGCTGATCTCGTA
>ERZ1027240.503-NODE-503-length-15724-cov-6.948050_pt1 | contig 15724 bp, 10 predicted proteins | sample MGYA00519263_ERZ1027240 | MGnify/ENA primary metagenome ERZ1027240 (study PRJEB26926, sample SAMN06164633) | human gut metagenome | biome: ENVO:00009003; feature: ENVO:2100002; material: ENVO:00002003 | host: Homo sapiens | place: USA | collected 2012 ... | reverse complement strand
TCGGCAGCGTCAGATGTGTATAAGAGACAGAACATAAACAGCATTAGTGATGTTTGCAGATAAACAGGCGGTAAATTTGTACAATTTATACATAAGAGGACTGGCTATGGTAAATTTGCAAAAAAAACGAGGAAAAGATTTGTAAAAATGTAATGTGGTAAAAAAGTCCTGTTTAGTGTATTATAATCACATCAAAAGCGCAAAGGCGCATTTATATTAGGAGGATATTTAATAATGGCAAGTTTATCGCTTAAGAATGTTTGTAAAGTATATCCTAACGGTTTCGTAGCTGTTAAGGATTTTAATCTTGAAATTGCTGATCAGGAGTTCATCATCTTCGTAGGACCTTCAGGATGTGGTAAGTCTACTACACTTCGTATGATTGCAGGTCTTGAGGAAATCAGCTCAGGTGAGTTATGGATCGGTGATAAGATGGTTAATGATGTAGAGCCTAAGGACAGAGATATCGCTATGGTATTCCAGAACTATGCTCTTTATCCACATATGTCAGTATATGATAACATGGCTTTCGGTCTTAAGTTAAGAAAAGTTCCTAAGGCAGAGATCGACAAGGCTGTACATGAAGCTGCTAAGATTCTTGATATCGAGCACCTTCTTGATCGTAAGCCAAAGGCTCTTTCAGGTGGTCAGAGACAGAGAGTTGCTATGGGACGTGCTATCGTTCGTAGCCCTAAGGTATTCCTTATGGATGAGCCTCTTTCAAACCTTGATGCTAAGTTAAGAGTACAGATGCGTGTTGAGATTTCTAAGCTTCACCAGAGATTACAGACAACTATCATCTATGTAACACATGACCAGACAGAGGCTATGACACTTGGTACAAGAATCGTAGTTCTTAAGGATGGTATCATTCAGCAGGTAGATACACCTCAGAACCTTTACAATACACCTAACAACATCTTCGTTGCTGGATTCATCGGATCACCTCAGATGAACCTTATCGATGCAGAAGTTAAGGCTAATGGTTCACAGGTTGACCTTGTACTTTCTGATACAGTTACAATTACACTTCCAGCTGAGAAGAGCAAGAAGCTTATCGATGGCAACTATGTTGGTAAGACAGTTGTAGTTGGTATCCGTCCAGAAGATGTTAAGGATGATGCAGAATTCATCGCAAAGAATGCTGATTCTAAGTTCACAGCTACAGTTAAGGTATACGAATTACTTGGTGCAGAAGTTAACCTTCACTATGAAATTGGTGATGTAACATGTACAGCTAAGGTTAATCCTCGTACAACAGCAAGACCAGGTGATGAAGTAACATTTGCTATGGATGTTGAAAGACTTCATGTATTTGATAAGGAAACAGAAATCGTTATCACACACTAATTATTAAATGAATCTTAATTATGAAAGGGAAATGCAATAAATTTGCATTTCCCCTTTTTTTTTTTGCCGTTTTGCTTTACAATAAGATAGAATATGTACGAATAAAAGGTAAGTGGTAGACAGAAAGGGATAACAATGATATCTAATAGAATTTTACAGACAACTGTAGAGGGACTTAAGGCTATTTCACGAGTGGATTTGTGCATTGTGGATGCAGATAAGAATGTTGCAGCCAAGACTTTTGATAATGTTTCAGAATGCCTTGCGGATGCGATTAGTTTTATTGATTCGCCAGCAGAGAGTCAGGCAGTTAATGGTTTTCAGTTTTTTAAGGTTGAAGACGAAGGCAACCTTGAATATATAATCATGGCAAGAGGAACAAGTGATGATGTATATATGGTTGGAAAGCTTGCTGCATTCCAGATACAGAATCTGCTTGTAGCATATAAGGAGAGATTCGATAAAGATAACTTTATTAAGAATCTTCTTCTTGATAATCTTCTTCGCGTTGATATGTATACAAGAGCAGAGAAGCTTCATATTGAAACTGATGTTAAGAGAGTCGTATATATTATTGAGACTAAGCACGAGAAGGATACTAATGCTTTAGAGACAGTAAGAACACTTTTTGCTAATAAGACAAGAGATTTCATTACAGCAGTTGACGAGAAGAGTATAATTCTTGTTAAGGAAGTTAAAGGCAATGAGTCATATGATGAACTTGACAAGACAGCTGATGTTATAATTGATATGTTAAGCACTGAGGCGATGAGTGCGGCACATGTTGCTTATGGTACAATTGTTAATGACATAAGAGAGGTTTCAAGATCTTACAAGGAAGCTAAGATGGCACTTGATGTTGGAAAGATTTTCTATAGCAATAAGAATGTTGTTGCTTACAACAGATTAGGAATAGGTCGTCTTATATATCAGCTTCCTATACCATTATGTCAGATGTTCATTAAGGAGATATTTGAAGGAAAGGCTCCTGATGATTTTGATGATGAGACTTTGTCAACAATTAACAAGTTCTTTGAGAACAGCCTTAATGTTTCAGAAACATCAAGACAGCTTTACATCCATAGAAATACACTTGTTTACAGACTTGATAAAATACAGAAGATAACCGGGCTTGACCTCAGAGTGTTTGATGATGCAATAACATTTAAGATTGCTCTTATGGTAGTTAAGTACATGAAGTATATGGAAAGTAAAGATACATTTTAGTGATTTTTGGAGGAAATGATACATGATAATCATGGAAGATGTTACGAAGACATATTCCACTGGCGTTGCTGCGCTTAATGGAATTAATCTTCACATCCAGAAAGGTGAATTCGTATTTATAGTAGGTAAGAGTGGTTCAGGTAAGTCGACTCTTATCAAACTATTACTTAAGGAATTAGATCCTACATCAGGTAAGATATATGTTAATAAGAAATATCTCAATAAGATAACAAGAAAGAAGCTTCCGTATCTTAGAAGAGATATTGGTGTAGTATTCCAGGATTTCCGTCTGTTACCAGACAGAAATGTATATGAGAATATCGCATTTGCACAGAAGGTAGTAGAAGCTCCTAACAGAAAGATTAAGTCAAGAGTACTTGCGATGCTTTCCATGGTAGGACTTCTTGACAAATATAAGGCTTTTCCTAATGAGTTATCAGGTGGTGAGCAGCAGAGAATCGCAATTGCAAGAGCGCTGGTTAACAAGCCGGCTATATTGTTGTGCGACGAGCCAACAGGTAACCTTGATCCTGCCAATTCTAATGAAATTATGAAGATTCTTAATCAGGTTAATAAGCAGGGAACAACAGTACTTGTAGTTACCCATAATATGGAGATAGTTCAGCAGATGAAGAAGAGAACTATTACTATGAGTGAAGGAAAGATTATCAGCGATCAGGAAAAGGGTGGTTATTTCTATGAAGATTAGGTCATTAGCATATCATATTAAAGATGGATTTAAGAATATCCATCGTAATAAGATGTTCTCACTGGCATCAATAGCAACAATTACAGCATGTATATTCCTTTTTGGAGTATTCTATTCTATAGTGGTTAATTTTCAGTATATGATTAAGAAGGCTGAGACAGAGGTCTGTGTAACAGTTTTCTTTGACGAAAATCTCAGTGAGACGGATATTAAGAAGCTTGGAGATGAAATCAGCAAAAGAGAAGAAGTATCAAGAGTTCAGTATGTATCAGCTGATGATGCATGGGAAAGCTTCAAGGGTGAGTATTTCGCCGCATATCCTGAACTTGCAGAAGGCTTCAAGGATGATAATCCTTTAGCTAATTCTTCTTCTTATGAAGTATATCTTAAGGATGCAAGTAATCAGGGTACACTGGTTAAGTACCTTGAGAATAAGGATGGAATAAGACAGGTTAACCGTTCAGAGGTTACAGCAAGCGGACTTGCCAGTGCAGCAAGACTTGTAAGTTATGTTGCAGTTGCAGTAATTGTTGTTCTTCTTGCGGTATCTATATTCCTTATTACTAATACAATTGTAATTGGTATTACAGTACGAAAAGATGAGATATCAATCATGAAATATATAGGAGCTACGGATGCATTTGTTAATGCACCATTCTTCGTAGAAGGTATCGTTATAGGACTTATAGGTGCTATTATTCCAGTAGCAATATTGAGGTATATTTATGGTGGAGTTGTTAATTTTGTTCTTGGAAAATTCTCTGTTTTACAGAATATATTAGCATTTATGCCAGCATCAGAAGTATTTGAGGTACTTATTCCGGTAGCAGTTATTCTTGGAATTGGTATTGGTCTTATAGGAAGTTTCTTCGCTGTAAGAAAGCATGCCGATGTATAGTTTCGGATAGTTTTTGGGGGCTTTTGCAAACGGATGCAGAAGTCCCTGTTTGTTTTTAGAAAACATTTTAATTATGGTAAAGGAGTGGCTGTATGGAGAAAGCACTGTTTTGGAACAATTTAATAAAGAAAATAACAGCGGCACTCATGATTGTAATGCTGCTTATACCGTATTGTTTTGCACAGGTTACATTTGGAGATAATAAATCGGATCTGAAGAATGCCCAGAACCAGCAGAATGATATACAGAATAAAAAGAAAGAAACAGAAGACAAGATTGCTCAGCTTAAGGCACAGAGTTCAGACCTTACATCTCTTATTCAGGGACTGGATGCCCAGATGGGAGAATTGTCAGCGTCATTGGATGATATTAATACGCAGATTGCAACATTAGAAGCTGAGATTGAGGAGACACAGGCACAGCTTGAGCAGGCTGAGGCTGATAAGGAAAGCCAGTATGAGGCTATGAAGCTTCGAATCCAGTTTATGTATGAGCATAATGATTATACATATGTTGAAGTGCTTTTATCATCACAGAGTATGGCGGATATGCTTAATAAATTTGAGTATATTAATAAGATATCAGAGTATGACAGACAGATGCTTGAGGAATATCAGTCAACGATTAATCTTATATCATCTTCTAAAGTAAAGCTTGAAGAAGATAAAGAGACTCTGACTGCCAGTCAGGAGGCACTTCAGGCACAGGTTGATGCACTTGAGGTTGTCCAGAATGAGAAGACTGCCCAGCTTAATGCTTTGAGTAAGAATACGGCTGATCAGGTGGCTTATAAGAAACAGCTCGAAGCTGACGAGAAGAAGCTCGATTCAGAGATTGCTTCTATAACAGCCAAGATTAAGGCAGAGGAAGCAAGCGGAGTTACTCCGTCTAACAGATATGATGGCGGAACTTTCAAATGGCCAACAACAAGTACAAGAATAACTTCTCCATACGGAGATACATCTGACAGAACTTCACCGCATAAAGGTGTGGATATTGGAGCGGTCAGGGCAGGAGTTTCAGGTGATCCTGTATATGCAGCTTATGACGGTAAAGTTGTTATTGCACACAGACAGAGCGAGGGTTACTCAACAGCGGGTAATTATGTGATGATTTATCATGGTAATGGACTGTATACGAGATACCTGCATCTTGATAGTTTAAATGTATCAGTAGGAGCCCAGGTGACGAAAGGACAGAAGCTTGGTGTTATGGGTAATACGGGTAATTCATTTGGCGCACATCTGCATTTTGATGTAAGGCTCAATGATTCATATGTTAATCCTATGCCATATTTTAAATAAATAATTCAACTTAACAGGAGGACTCAATGGAATATGATAATAACAGACCTTTTTCTTCGGAAGGGGCCGCACAGGAACGAAAGAGAAAACATGCTTTAGGCAAAGGCGTTATTATTGGTGTTGTGGCAACACTGCTGGTTGTGATACTGGCGTTGTCATGCGTATTCATGGGACTTATAAGAAGTGGTAATCTTCATATTGGAATTGACGGACGTATATATGTTCAGGATGTTGGAACAAGTGATAATGAAGGAATCGGAACTAAGGTTGAAGGTAAGCTGAATGCTCTTGATTCGCTGCTTGGAGATGGATTCTACTTTGATGATGTAGATGATGAAAAGGCTGCAGACAACATTTTTAAGGCATATCTTGCTGCATATGGTGATAAATATACTGTTTATTATACGCCTGAAGAATATAAGTCGATGATGGAGTCAACATCAGGTTCTTTCTATGGAATTGGTGCGGTATGCCAGAAGGCTGATGATGGTTCAATACTTATATCTGAGGCATATGAGGATGCACCGGCATATAAGGCTGGTATCAGAAATGGAGATAAGGTAACAGAGGTTAATGGTGAGGATATTACAGGAATGGACCTTTCTGTAGCAGTTGCCCTTATTAAGGGCGAGAAGGGTACAGATGTTAACCTTACTGTTATGAGAAATGGCGAGAAGCTGAGTTTCACAGTTACAAGAGACAAGATTGATATTAAGACTGTTTCATCAGAGGTGCTTGAGAATAATATAGGTTATATTTATATTTCACAGTTTGATGATGTTACAACAGAGCAGTTTAAATCGGCTGTTGATGACCTTCAGAAGCAGGGAATTACAGGACTTGTAATTGATATAAGAAATAATCCTGGCGGAGTTCTTAAGACTGTGGCTGATATGCTAGATTATATTCTTCCGAACGGACTTATCGTGTATACAGAGACTAAGTCTGGTAAGAGACAGGAATATTCAGGTTCTGATAATCATGAGCTTAATATTCCGATGGCAGTTTTGGTAAATGGCAATAGTGCAAGTGCATCTGAGATATTTGCCGGTGCAATGCAGGATTATGATAAGGCACAGATAATCGGAACACAGACATTTGGTAAGGGCATTGTGCAGACAATCCGTCCGCTTACTGATGGAAGTGCAGTTAAGTATACAATTGCCAAATATTTTACTCCTAAGGGACAGGATATTCACGGCAAGGGAGTGACACCAGACAGTATTGTGGAGCTTCCGGATGATGCGACTGAAGATGTGCAGTTGAAGGCAGCAGTAGAGTATCTCAATGGAAAAATGAGTGTCAGCGCGGCAGAATAACGAATATAGAGGTATGGAATAAAGTACAGGACAAATCGAATGTTTGTTCTGTACTTTTTGGCTGTTATATTGTATAATGAGGGAAATGCATTTTCTTTCAGAAAACAAGGAGGGCAAAATCCCTCTCCTCACCAAGGGGTTCGGATTTTGCTTCGCAAAATAGGGAGGGCTTTATGGACAGATTTGTATTACATTCGGATTTTAAGCCGATGGGCGACCAGCCACAGGCTATTGAAGCGCTTACAAAGGGCTTTGAGGAAGGCAATCAATTTGAGACTCTTGTTGGTGTAACCGGTTCTGGTAAAACATTTACAATGGCGAACATTATACAGAATGTTCAGAAACCTACACTTATTATAAGCCATAATAAGACACTGGCGGCACAGTTGTATGGGGAGATGAAGGAGTTCTTTCCAGAGAATGCGGTTGAGTACTTTGTCTCCTATTATGATTATTACCAGCCTGAGGCCTATGTACCTCAGAGTGACACTTATATTGCGAAGGATTCATCTATTAATGATGAGATTGATAAATTAAGACATTCGGCAACAGCGGCACTTTCCGAAAGAAATGATGTTATTATCGTAGCTTCAGTTTCATGTATATATGGATTAGGTGCGCCGGTTGATTATAAGAACATGGTTATTTCGCTTCGTCCGGGAATGGAGAAGGACAGGGATGATTGCATAAGAAAGCTTATTGATATCCAGTATGTAAGGAACGACCAGGATTTTAAGCGAGGAACCTTCAGGGTAAGAGGCGATGTTGTTGAAGTGTATCCTTCTTCTTCGTCAGGCGATGCCATAAGAGTTGAATTCTTTGGTGATGAAGTGGACAGAATAAGTGAGATAGATTCCCTAACAGGCGAAGTTAAAGGCGTTCTTGAACATATTGCGATATTCCCTAACTCACATTATGTTGTTGAGAAGGAGAAGATGGACGCTGCGATTGAGAATATCAAGGCAGAGCTTGCCGAGAGAGTGAAGTATTTCAAGAGTGAGGATAAGCTTCTAGAGGCACAGAGAATTGAAGAGAGAACGAATTTTGATATAGAGATGATGCAGGAGACAGGCTTTTGTTCAGGAATAGAGAATTATTCAAGACATCTGGCAGGACTTCCGGCAGGGTGTCCTCCGTATACGCTGATGGATTATTTTCCAGATGATTTTCTTATTATTGTTGATGAGTCGCATATCACTATTCCGCAGATTCGAGGCATGTATGCAGGCGACCAGTCAAGAAAGACTACGCTTGTAGATTATGGCTTCAGACTGCCATCTGCGAAGGATAACAGACCGCTTAATTTCAGCGAGTTTGAGAGCAAGATTTCACAGATGCTTTTCGTATCAGCAACACCAAGCACTTACGAGGCAGAGCATGAGCTTATGAGAACTGAGCAGGTTATCAGACCTACCGGACTTCTTGACCCGGAGATAACTGTTAAGCCGATTGAAGGCCAGATTGATGACCTTATATCAGAGATTAATAAGGAAACTGCCAAGAAGAACAAGGTGCTTGTTACTACACTTACCAAGAGAATGGCGGAGGACCTTACTGATTATCTTAAAGAGGCAGGAATCAGGGTTAAGTATCTTCATGCAGATATTGATACGCTTGAGCGTCAGAAGATTATAAGAGATATGCGTCTTGATGGATTTGATGTTCTTGTTGGAATCAATCTGCTGCGAGAAGGTCTGGATATTCCTGAAATCAGCCTTGTTGCAATACTTGATGCTGATAAGGAAGGCTTCTTAAGAACAGAGACATCGCTTATACAGACGATTGGTCGAGCTGCGAGAAATGCAGAGGGACATGTTATCATGTATGCAGACAAGATTACTGAATCTATGGAAAAGGCTATTTCAGAGACAGAACGAAGAAGAAAGATTCAGCAGGAGTATAATGATGAGCATGGAATTACTCCACAGACAATCAAGAAGGCAGTAAGAGATCTGATAAGCATAAGCAAGGCGGCGGAGCCGGGTGACGCTTCCGGAAAGCTTAAGGTTGATTATGAATCTATGAGCATTAAGGAGCTTGAGAAGGTTAAGACGCAGGTTGAGAAGAACATGCGTAAGGCAGCAGCAGAGCTTAACTTCGAGGAGGCTGCACAGCTTCGTGACAAGATGATTGAGATTAATAAATATATTTATGAAGGAAAAAAACATGGCTGATAGTAAGTTAAAGAAAGAGATAGAAAGAGGCAGTTATAAGAACTGCATAAGGATAAAGGGTGCTAGAGAGCATAATCTTAAGGGAATAGACGTTGATATCCCAAGAGACAAGCTTGTTGTGCTTACAGGACTTTCAGGTTCTGGAAAGTCGAGCCTTGCATTTGATACAATATATGCAGAAGGTCAGAGAAGGTATATGGAATCACTGTCCTCATATGCAAGACAGTTCTTAGGACAGATGGAAAAGCCTGATGTTGACAGTATTGAAGGACTTTCACCGGCTATATCTATAGACCAGAAGTCAACTAACAGAAATCCGCGTTCTACAGTAGGAACTGTTACAGAAATATATGATTATTTCAGACTTCTCTATGCAAGAATTGGTATTCCGCATTGTCCAAAATGTGGAAGAGAAATCAACAAACAGACAGTTGACCAGATGGTCGATGTTATTATGGCACTTCCTGAAAGAACTAAGATTCAGATTCTTGCACCTGTTGTCCGTGGACGAAAGGGTGAGCATGTAAAGCTATTTGAACAGGCAAAGAAGAGCGGATATGTGCGTGTTATTGCTGATGGAAGTATGTATGAGCTGACAGATGATATTAAGCTTGATAAGAATAAGAAGCATAATATTGAGATTGTTGTAGACAGAATTTCTGTAAGAGACGGAATCCAGAAACGACTTACCGATTCTATTGAGACAGCTCTTAAGCTTGCCGAAGGCCTTATGGCTGTAGATGTTATTGACGGAGAGACATTTAATTTCAGCCAGAGCTTTTCATGCCCAGACTGTGGTATAAGTATTGATGAGGTTGAGCCAAGAAGCTTTTCATTCAACAATCCATTTGGCGCATGCCCGGACTGTTTCGGACTTGGTTATACTATGAAGTTTGACGCAGAGCTGCTTATACCTGATGAAAGTCTCAGCATTGATGAAGGCGCTATTGTCGGAATGGGCTGGCAGTCATCTAAGGACGAGGGAAGCTTCAGCAGGGCAGTTCTTGATGCACTTGCGGAGGAATATGGATTTTCATTAAAGACGCCATTCAAGGATTATCCTGATGATATTAAGGATATTATTATCAATGGTACTAAGGGACATTCTGTAAAGGTTAAATATAAAGGCCAGCGCGGAGAGGGTGTATATGATGTTGCATTTGAAGGTCTTATCAAGAATATGGAGAGAAGATACAGAGAGACATATTCTGATAATACTAAGCAACAGTATGAGGAATTTATGAGAATCAGACCTTGTTCAGCCTGCCACGGACAGAGACTTAAGCCGTCTTCACTTGCTGTTACTATTGCAGATAAGAACATATATGAGATTACTAACATGTCTATTATAAAGCTTCAGGAATTCCTTGAGAATATGAAGCTTTCAGAGAGACAGTTGTTTATTGGTGCAGAGATTCTTAAGGAAATCAAGGCGAGAATTAAGTTCCTTGTAGATGTTGGACTTGATTATCTGGCACTTTCGCGTGCTACAGGAACTCTGTCAGGAGGTGAAGCACAGAGAATCAGGCTTGCTACACAGATTGGTTCAGGTCTTGTAGGAGTTGCTTATATTCTTGATGAGCCAAGTATCGGACTTCACCAGAGGGATAATGACAAGCTGCTTGGAACTCTGACACATTTGCGCGATCTTGGTAACTCAGTTATTGTCGTTGAACATGATGAGGATACTATGTTTGCAGCCGATTATATTGTGGATATCGGACCAGGCGCAGGAAGAAATGGTGGAGAAGTTGTCGCAACAGGAACTGCTGCGGACATTATGGCGTGCAAGGACTCACTTACAGGCGCATATCTGTCAGGAAGAATCAAGATACCTGTACCGGCAGAGCGTAGAAAGCCTGCTGGCTGGATTAAGGTAAGAGGCGCAAGGGAGAATAATCTTAAGAATATTGATGTAGATATTCCGCTTGGAGTTGTCACATGCGTAACAGGTGTGTCAGGCTCAGGCAAGAGTTCACTTGTTAATGAGATTCTTTACAAGCACCTTGCAAAGTCGCTTAACAGGGCGAGATGTATTGCAGGCGACCATGATGGAATTGACGGAATAGAGCAGCTTGATAAGGTCATTAATATTGACCAGTCACCAATTGGACGAACACCAAGGTCTAATCCGGCAACCTATACAGGTGTATTTGACATGATAAGAGACCTGTTTGCAACGACTAAGGACGCGAAGGAACGAGGATATACGAAGGGAAGATTCAGCTTTAATGTTAAAGGTGGAAGATGTGAGGCATGCTCCGGTGACGGTATTATCAAGATAGAGATGCATTTCCTGCCGGATGTGTATGTACCTTGTGAAGTCTGCGAGGGTAAGCGTTACAACAGAGAAACTCTTGAAGTAAAATACAAGGATAAGAGCATATATGATGTTCTTGACATGACTATTGAGGATGCAGTTGATTTCTTTGAAAATGTGCCAAGCATAAGAAGAAAGATTGAGACTCTCAACGAGGTTGGCTTGTCTTACGTCAAGCTTGGACAGCCATCAACTGAGCTTTCAGGTGGTGAGGCACAGAGAATCAAGCTTGCAACAGAGCTTTCAAGAAGAAGCACAGGAAAGACTATATATATTCTTGATGAGCCTACAACCGGTCTGCATTTTGCCGATGTCCACAAGCTTGTCAATATCCTTCACAGGCTTGCAGAGGGTGGCAACACTGTAGTTGTTATTGAACATAATCTTGATGTTATTAAGACAGCAGATTATATTATAGATATGGGACCGGAAGGCGGCGACCGCGGTGGAACTGTTATTGCCAAGGGAACACCAGAGGAGATTGTTAAGGTTAAGAAGTCTTATACCGGACAGTATGTTAAGAAGTATCTGGAAGAGAAGTAAGATCAGGAAATGAAGAAACGGATATCTGGGAAATGTATGCAAGGTATGTCGGTTTGATATTTTGGGGAGTTGAATGGAGGCAGTTATGATAAAAGGGATTATCTTTGATATGGACGGAGTTATGATTGATACGGAAAATCAGTCTAATCTTGGCTGGCTGTGGGCAGCTTCCCAGAAAAATGTAGAGATGCCATTATGGCTTATCGACAGTTTTAAAGGTGCACCGGCAAAGCTTAGTCAGAGCTTTTTTGATGATTATTATCATGGAGAGCAGGATTACTGGGAAATGCGGACAATGCGCACAGACCATGTTTACAAAATCAGGGAGACAGAGGAAGTTCCGGTTAAGCCGGGGCTTCATATGCTGCTTGATTATATTAAGGATAATGGACTCAAATGTGCTGTTGCAACTTCAACACAGAAATCAAGTGCTGAAAAGAGTCTTCACAGAATAGGAGCATGGGATTATCTTTCTGGTGTTGTATATGGAGATGAGGTTGAGCATGGAAAGCCTGAGCCGGACATATTCTTAAGGGCAGCAGGCTTTATTGGCTGTGAACCGTCAGAATGTGTAGTCATTGAGGACAGTATTAATGGCATTAAAGCAGGACATGCAGCAGGCATGAAGGTGATTCATATACCTGATACTATTGAGATTAACGATGACATCCGAAGACTGACTTCAGTTGTGTGCCATTCTTTATCTGATGTGCCTGATATTATAGACACATGGAATGAGGGAAAGGTTGCTGATGTTGAAGGTTATTATGAAAATGCCAAGATAAACCGTGTGTATGTTGACAGAGTGCATGTTAAGAAAGCATTTGCAGAATACACAGCAGCTTATAATGCAGATGACCCTAAGATTAAATTAAAAATTGACCACACTTACAGAGTTGCAGCTTTGTGCGAAAGAATTGCAAAGGCAGCTGGAATGTGTGCCTATGATGTTGAGCTGGCATGGTTATCCGGAATGCTTCATGATGTTGGAAGATTTGAACAGATAAAGCGTTATAACACATTTTCAGATGCGGACTCTGTTGACCATGCAAAATTCGGTGCAGACCTGTTGTTCAAAGATGGTCTTATCAGTACTTTTCTTAATGGAATGGTCAAATGTACAGGCTACAAGCCAGGAGCATTAGAGGACCGATATAGTTCTGATGGAGTATTTCTGTATGACAGATTGAATAAATCGGACATGGAAATGCTTGAACTTGCAATAAGGTGTCACAATATGTATAGAATTCCGCAAGGACTTAATCGCCGCGAGCAGGCATTCTGCAATGTGCTTCGTGACGCTGATAAGGTTGATATATTTAAGGTTAATATTGATACTCCACTTGAAGAAATATATAACACTACGACTGAAGAACTGATGAAGAGTGATATTACAGATGAAGTGTTAGAAGCGTTTGATGAGGAACACTGTATACTCAAAGCAATAAGACGCACACCGGCTGATACTGTTATTGGTCATGTATCACTTGCTTATGAGCTTGTGTATGATGAGAGCGTGCGGATTACTGTGGAACAGGGCTATCTTGCAAAGCTTATGCATTTTCATTCTGATAATGAGGAGACCAACAGAAAGATGGCGATGGTCAGAGAGAAGATGGATTCTTATGTAAAGAAGAGAATTGGGGAGAAAGATGCATAGATAAGGATTGTCTGGATGAGAATTAGCAAGATAGGAATTGGGGAGAATTAAGGCTTGTCATAAGTGGCAAGTTTAACTATAATGTATATATAAATACACAAGATTGGAGATTGATCATGGATCAGGAGAAAGTTATTGTCATTGACTTCGGCGGTCAGTACAACCAGCTGGTTGCGCGCCGTGTCCGTGAATGTAATGTATATTGTGAGATCTATTCTTACAAGACAGACCTGGCGCAGATTAAGGCCATGAACCCTAAAGGAATTATCCTTACGGGTGGTCCTAACAGCTGTTATGAAGATGGCGCGCCAACATGTACTAAAGAACTTTTTGAACTTGGTGTACCTGTACTTGGTCTTTGCTATGGCGCACAGCTTATGCAGCATGTGCTTGGTGGCAAGGTTGAGAAGGCACCAGTAAGAGAGTATGGAAAGACAGAAACATTTGTAGATAAGAGCAGCGCTTTATTCTCAGATGTCTCAGAGAAAACTATTGTGTGGATGAGCCATTTTGATTACATCTCACAGATTGCACCAGGATTCAAGATTGTTGCCCATACAGCAGACTGCCCAGTTGCAGCAGCAGAGTGTACAGAGAAGAATCTTTATGCAATCCAGTTCCACCCAGAGGTTCTTCATACTCAGGAAGGAACCAAGATGCTTCACAACTTTGTTCGTGGAGTATGCGGATGTGCCGGAACATGGAAGATGGATGCATTTGTCGAGAATACAATTAAGGAAATCCGCGAGAAGGTTGGCAGTGGCAAGGTTTTACTTGCTCTTTCAGGTGGTGTTGATTCATCTGTTGCAGCCGGACTCCTTTCAAGAGCTATTGGAAAGCAGCTTACATGCGTATTCGTAGATCACGGTCTTCTCCGTAAAGATGAAGGCGATGAAGTTGAGAGCGTATTTGGACCAGAAGGACAGTTCGACCTTAACTTTATAAGAGTTAATGCACAGGAGAGATATTACTCTAAGCTTGCAGGCGTTACAGAGCCAGAAGCTAAGAGAAAGATTATTGGTGAAGAGTTTATCCGTGTATTTGAGGAAGAAGCCAAGAAGATTGGTGCAGTTGACTTCCTTGCACAGGGAACTATATATCCAGACGTTGTAGAAAGCGGACTTGGCGGTGAATCAGCCGTAATCAAGTCTCACCACAATGTAGGAGGACTTCCTGATTTCGTTGACTTCAAGGAAATCATTGAGCCACTCCGCAACCTTTTCAAGGATGAGGTTCGTAAGGCTGGTCTTGAGCTTGGAATACCAGAACATCTTGTATTCCGTCAGCCATTCCCAGGTCCGGGACTTGGAATCAGAATTATCGGCGAGGTAACAGCTGATAAGGTTCGTATCGTTCAGGATGCTGACTTTATCTACCGTTCAGAGGTTGACAAGGCCGTAGCTGAGTACAAGAAAGCTAACGGTAAGGCTCCAGCATGGATGCCAAACCAGTATTTCGCAGCCCTCACTAACATGCGTTCCGTTGGTGTTATGGGTGACGAAAGAACTTACGATTATGCGGTTGCACTTCGTGCAGTCAACACAATTGATTTCATGACAGCAGAGAGCGCAGAGATTCCATTTGAGGTTCTCCAGACAGTCATGAGCAGAATTATAAATGAGGTGCGTGGGGTCAACAGAGTATTCTATGATCTGACTAGTAAACCACCTGGAACGATTGAGTTTGAATAACGGACATTTGAGCCACGAATCCTTATTTTACTGGGATTGTGGCTCTTTTGTTTTGCTCTGTGATGTTAATGTGATGTTAAGAATGATGTGCCATTACTTTTCCTACTTCAAATGGACATTATTCTGATGATGTGCAGCTTCCTGTCAAATGCAGGGAGTAAATAGAAAGAGCCGCCCCAATCTGGAACGGCTTCTGTGATTTAATTCTTGCGAAACTGGTTCAATCGGTCAGCCAGCTTCTGATCTTTATCCGGATAAAGATGTGAGTATGTGTCGAGAGTGGTCTTTATAGATTCGTGACCTAGCCGCTCCGCAATCTCCAATGGAGTAAAACCGAGTTCTATCAGCATGCTTGCATGAGAGTGCCGCAGGTCATGAACTCTGATCGGCTTCAGACCAACCCTTTCTGATACCCTTTTCATTTCTTTTTCGAGAGCTGTCTTCTGGAAGTAAAATATCCTGTCGCCATTTCCAATACCATATAGCTTGGAAATGTATTCTTGAATATCATCATATAAGAAATCCGGAA
>ERZ1027240.493-NODE-493-length-15815-cov-5.234327_pt1 | contig 15815 bp, 9 predicted proteins | sample MGYA00519263_ERZ1027240 | MGnify/ENA primary metagenome ERZ1027240 (study PRJEB26926, sample SAMN06164633) | human gut metagenome | biome: ENVO:00009003; feature: ENVO:2100002; material: ENVO:00002003 | host: Homo sapiens | place: USA | collected 2012 ... | reverse complement strand
GTATAAGAGACAGTCAAAGAGGAGTACGGCTTTGAACCCGCAGCTGCAGCCGTTGCTGTTGCAGCGCCTGCTGCCGCCGCCGGAGAGGCTGCTGCCGCTGAGAAGAGCGCATTCGACGTGATTCTGAAGAACGCTGGCCAGTCGAAGCTCCAGGTTATCAAAGTTGTGAAGGATATCGCAGGCCTGTCGCTGGGCGATGCCAAGGCTTTGGTTGATGCTGCTCCGAAAGCAATCAAGGAGGGTGTTTCCAAGGAGGAGGCCGAGTCGATCAAGGCTCAGCTCGAAGAGGCAGGTGCTGAAGTTGAGGTTAAGTAGTTTCTACTTAAAAGTTTCAGGACAAACTCAGGGTATAGGGCTTACGCTGCTGTAAGCTCTATGCCTTTTCTGGTCTAAAGATTAGAAGTGCCGACAGGAGCTGTGTCTGGTCTTTGGAAGTTTGGATGCTCTCAGGGTGTAATCTGTTTACACTGGGGGCATTAGCGGGATTAGAAGAGGTCCGCTGCGGGGGCTTCCCCCGGAATACTTAAACCTTCAACTTTAATTTGGATTTTACCGATGTCCACGACAAAAACACAACAAAGAGTTAGCTTTTCGACAGTCAAGAACCGGGTGCCTTATCCCGACTTGCTGGAGGTACAGCTTAAATCGTTCCGGGATTTTTTCCAGATGGACACCACGGCCGAGAATCGTAAGAACGAGGGGCTGTATAAGGTGTTTCAGGAGAATTTTCCCATTACCGATACCAGAAACAATTTCGTTCTGGAGTTCATCGACTACTATATCGACCCGCCCCGCTATTCGATCGAAGAGTGTCTGGAACGCGGCCTGACTTATAGTGTTCCCTTAAAAGCCAAATTGAAACTATATTGTACCGATGACGAGCACGAAGATTTCGGCGTGGTCGTGCAGGATGTCTATTTCGGTACGATTCCCTATATGACCGAACGTGGTACGTTCGTCATCAACGGTGCCGAGCGCGTCATCGTTTCGCAGCTCCACCGCTCGCCGGGCGTGTTCTTCGGACAGAGCATGCACACCAACGGTACGAAGCTCTATTCAGCTCGTATCATCCCGTTCAAGGGATCGTGGATCGAGTTCGCTACCGACATCAACAACGTGATGTACGCGTACATCGACCGTAAGAAAAAGTTGCCCGTTACGACCCTGCTGCGTGCCATCGGTTTCGAAGCCGATCAGCAGATCCTCGAGATTTTCGATCTCGCGGACGAAGTGAAAGTGACCAAAGCCGCTCTGAAGAAGGCCGTCGGCCGCAAGCTGGCCGCCAGGGTTCTTTCGACCTGGGTCGAGGATTTCGTGGACGAGGATACGGGCGAGGTGGTTTCGATCGAACGTAACAACGTGATCGTTGACCGAGAAACGGTGCTCCAGGAAGAGCATATCGACCAGATTATCGAGAGCGGTGCCAAGACGATTCTGCTGCATAAGGAGAATCTGTCGGGTATCGATTTCTCTATTATATACAATACTTTACAGAAAGATCCGTGTAACTCCGAAAAAGAAGCCGTGGTGTATATCTATCGCCAGTTGCGTGCTTCGGAGCCGCCCGACGAGGCTACGGCCCGCGACGTGATCGAGAAGCTCTTCTTCTCGGACAAGCGTTACGACCTGGGCGATGTCGGCCGTTATCGGATCAACAAGAAGCTCGATTTGGACATCGATCCGGCGATCCGCACGCTGACGCGCGAGGACATCATCGCCATCATCAAGTACCTGATCCAGCTCATCAACTCGAAAGCCGAGGTGGACGATATCGACCACCTCTCGAACCGTCGTGTCCGCACGGTGGGCGAGCAGCTTTCGAACCAGTTTTCGGTAGGTTTCGTGCGTATGGCACGTACCATCCGCGAGCGTATGAACGTGCGTGACAACGAAGTCTTCACGCCGGTCGATCTGATCAACGCCAAGACGCTCTCTTCGGTGATCAATTCGTTCTTCGGCACTTCGCAGCTTTCGCAGTTCATGGACCAGATCAACCCGCTGGCCGAAATCACGCACAAGCGCCGTCTGTCGGCCCTCGGTCCCGGCGGTCTTTCGCGTGACCGTGCTGGTTTCGAAGTCCGCGACGTGCACTACACGCACTACGGCCGTCTTTGCCCGATCGAGTCTCCCGAAGGCCCGAACATCGGTCTGATTTCGTCGCTCTGCGTCTATGCCAAGATCTCCGACATGGGATTCATCGAGACTCCTTACCGTACCGTGACCAACGGACAGGTGGATCTCAACAATGCCGATATCAAATATTATTCGGCCGAAGAGGAGGAGGGGCAGGTGGTCGCCCAGTCGAATGTTCCGATCGACGACGAGGGCCATTTCCTGCAGCCCGACCGCATCAAGGCCCGTGAAGGCGCCGATTTCCCCGTTGTGACGGCCCAGGAGGTGACGCTCATGGACGTAGCTCCGAACCAGATCGCGTCGATCGCGGCAAGTCTGATCCCCTTCCTGGAGCACGACGATGCGAACCGTGCCCTCATGGGATCGAACATGATGCGCCAGGCCGTGCCGCTGGTGACCTGCGAGTCGCCGATCGTCGGTACGGGTATCGAAAAGGATATGATCTCCGACAGCCGCATCCAGATCATCGCCGAGGGCGACGGTGAGGTGGTATTTGCGGATGCAACCAAGATCCAGATCAAATACCAGCGGACGGAAGAGGAGGTGATCTGCTCGTTCGAGCCGGAAATTACGACTTATGAACTGCCTCGCTACCGTCGTACGAACCAGAATACGTCGATCACGTTGAAACCGGCCGTTCTGACGGGCGACAAGGTGACCAAAGGCCAGATCCTGACCGAAGGTTATTCGACGCAGAAGGGCGAGTTGGCGTTGGGTCGTAACCTGAAGGTGGCTTTCATGCCCTGGAAGGGTTACAACTTCGAGGATGCCATCGTGATTTCGGAGCGTATCCAGCGCGAGGACATTTTCACCTCGGTCCATGTCGATGAGTACATCATGGAGGTCCGCGACACCAAGCGCGGCGTCGAGGAGCTGACTTCGGATATTCCGAACGTGAGCGAGGACGCTACCAAGGATCTGGATGCCAACGGTATTATCCGTATAGGCGCCAACGTGCATCCGGGCGACATCCTGATCGGTAAGATCACTCCGAAAGGCGAGAGTGATCCTTCGCCTGAGGAGAAGCTGCTCCGTGCGATCTTCGGCGACAAGGCCGGCGACGTGAAGGACGCCTCGCTCAAGGCGCAGCCTTCGCTGCACGGCGTGGTGATCGACACGAAGCTCTACAGCCGCGCCAACAAGGAGGGCAAGAAGGGCAAGAGCGCCGAGAAGGTGCAGATCGAGAAACTCGACGAGAAGTTCGCAGCCCGGGTCGCCGACCTGACCAAGCAGCTCGTAAACAAACTTTATACGCTGCTTCAGGGCAAGACGACTACGGGTATCACCGATTACTTCGGCGTGGAACTCTATCCTGCCGGAACGAAATTCACCCAGAAGCTGCTCGATGAGCTCTCCCGCAAAGTCACCGACGAGAAGTCGGGCGTTGCGATGGGGTACCTGAACCTGGGGACCTGCAAGTGGACGGGCGACAGCCACCTCGATGCGCTGGTAGAGAAGACGATCAACAACTATACGATCGAATGGAAGAAGGCCGATGCCGCGATCAAGCGTGAGAAATACAACCTCACCAACGGCGACGAACTCCCCCAGACGGGCGTGATCCAGATGGCCAAGGTCTATATCGCCAAGAAGCGCAAGCTGAAGGTGGGCGACAAGATGGCGGGACGCCACGGCAACAAGGGTATCGTGGCCCGTGTCGTGCGCGACGAGGATATGCCGTTCCTCGAGGACGGTACGATCGTCGATATCTGCCTGAACCCGCTGGGTGTGCCTTCGCGTATGAACCTCGGTCAGATTTACGAAACCGTGCTCGGCTGGGCCGGCAAGGAGCTGGGACTGAAGTTCGCTACGCCGATTTTCGACGGTGCTTCGCTCGACCAGATCAACGAATATACGGCGAAGGCGGGTATTCCGCGCAGCGGGCGTACTTACCTGTACGACGGCGGTACGGGCGAGAAGTTCGACCAGCCGGCTACGGTGGGCGTGATCTACATGCTCAAGCTCGGCCACATGATCGACGACAAGATGCACGCCCGTTCGATCGGTCCCTATTCGCTTATCACGCAGCAGCCGCTCGGCGGTAAGGCGCAGTTCGGCGGTCAGCGTTTCGGTGAGATGGAGGTTTGGGCGCTCGAAGGCTTCGGCGCCGCCAATATCCTGCAGGAGATCCTGACCATCAAGTCGGATGACGTGATGGGTCGTGCCAAGGCTTACGAGGCCATCGTCAAAGGCGACAACCTGCCCAAGCCGGGTATTCCCGAGGCAATGAACGTGTTGCTGCACGAGTTGCGCGGTCTGGCCCTTTCGGTCAAGCTGGAGTAAGGGAAGGTAGGTAGTAGTATATAGAGGATAAGAAAAAAGCATTGCATTATGTCATTCAATAAAGACAATAAAGTGAATAACGGTTACAGCTCCATTTCGATCGGACTGGCTTCGCCGGAAGAGATTCTGGCGCAGTCGAGCGGCGAGGTGCTGAAGCCCGAAACCATTAACTATCGTACCTACAAGCCTGAACGCGACGGTCTTTTCTGCGAGCGTATCTTCGGTCCCGTGAAAGACTACGAGTGCCATTGCGGCAAGTACAAGCGTATCCGTTACAAGGGCATCGTCTGCGACCGTTGCGGCGTGGAAGTGACCGAGAAAAAGGTGCGCCGCGAGCGCATGGGCCACATTTCGCTGGTGGTGCCGGTGGTGCATATCTGGTATTTCCGCTCCCTGCCCTCGAAGATCGGCTATCTGCTGGGTATCCCTTCCAAGAAGCTGGAGGCGATCATCTATTACGAGCGCTATGTGGTAATCAACGCCGGTGCTGCCGCCGAGCAGGGTGTGGAACGGTTGCAGACCCTTTCGGAGAAAGAGTATCTGGACATCGTGGGCGCGCTGCCGAAGGGCAACCAGTCGCTCGATGACAGCGATCCCAACAAGTTCGTGGCCCAGATGGGTGCCGAGGCGATCTATACGTTGCTTCAGCAGGTCGATCTGGATTCCATGTCCTATGCCCTGCGTCACAAGGCTTCGACGGAAACCTCGCAGCAGCGCAAGAGCGAGGCGCTCAAATGCCTGAATGTGATCGAGATGTTCCGTGCTTCGGAAGGCCGGAACAAACCCGAGTGGATGGTGCTGAAGGTGCTGCCGGTGATTCCTCCCGAGCTGCGCCCGCTGGTGCCGCTGGACGGCGGACGTTTCGCCACGTCGGATCTGAACGACCTCTACCGTCGCGTCATCATCCGTAACAACCGTCTGAAGCGTCTGATCGAGATCAAGGCTCCGGAGGTGATTCTGCGCAACGAGAAACGTATGTTGCAGGAGGCGGTCGATTCGCTGTTCGACAACTCGCGCAAGAGCAACGCCGTGAAGAACGAAAGCAACCGTGCCCTCAAGTCGCTGTCCGACTCGCTCAAGGGCAAGCAGGGTCGCTTCCGTCAGAACCTGCTGGGTAAGCGTGTCGATTATTCGGCCCGTTCGGTCATCGTCGTCGGTCCTGAACTGAAGATGCACGAGATGGGTATTCCGAAGGATATGGCGGCCGAACTCTATAAGCCGTTCGTAATCCGCAAGCTCATCGAGCGCGGTATCGTCAAGACGGTGAAATCGGCCAAGAAGATCATCGACCGGAAAGACCCCGTTATCTGGGGTATTCTGGAGAACGTCATCAAGGGGCATCCGGTGCTGATGAACCGTGCCCCGACGCTGCACCGTCTGGGTATCCAGGCCTTCCAGCCCAAACTGATCGAGGGCAAGGCCATGCAGCTGCACCCGTTGGCTTGTACGGCGTTCAACGCCGACTTCGACGGTGACCAGATGGCCGTGCATCTGCCGCTGGGCAATGCCGCCATTCTGGAGGCCCAGCTGCTCATGCTCGGTTCGCACAACGTCCTGAACCCCGCGAACGGCGCTCCTATCACCGTGCCTTCGCAGGACATGGTTCTCGGTCTGTACTATATCACCAAGCCCCGCAAGGGCGTCAAAGGCGAAGGCCTTACTTTCTATGGTCCCGAGGAGGCGATCATCGCTTACAACGAGAAGCGGGCCGATCTGCATGCGCAGGTGAAATGTATGGTCAGCGACGTGGACGAGAACGGCAACAAGGTGCGGGTACTGAAGGAAACGACTATCGGCCGCATCCTGTTCAACCAGGTGGTGCCCGAAGAGGTCGGTTATATCAATGAGGTGCTTACCAAGCGTTCGCTGCGCGACATCATCGCCGTGGTGATGAAGAAGGCGGGTGCCGACAAGGTGGCTGCATTCCTCGACGATATCAAGGCGATGGGGTACCAGATGGCCTTCCAGGGCGGTCTGTCGTTCAACCTCGATGCCGTTATTATTCCCGAGGAGAAGGAGAAACTGGTCCAGGAGGGATACGAGCGTGCCGACGAGGTGATCGAATCCTACAACATGGGTCTTATCACCAACAACGAACGCTACAACCAGATCATCGACATCTGGACCAATATCAATACGAAACTCACCAAGACGGTGATCGACACCCTGATCAAGGATGACGACGGTTTCAACCCGGTCTATATGATGCTGGACTCCGGAGCCCGCGGTTCGAAGGAGCAGATCCGTCAGCTTTCGGGTATGCGCGGTCTGATGGCCAAGCCGCAGAAGTCTGGTGTCGAGGGCGGTCAGCAAGTTATCGAAAACCCGATTCTCTCGAACTTCAAGGAGGGTCTTTCGGTGCTCGAATACTTCATCTCTACGCACGGTGCCCGTAAGGGTTTGGCCGATACGGCGCTGAAAACGGCCGATGCCGGTTACCTGACGCGCCGTCTGGTGGACGTTGCGCAGGATGTAATCATCAACGAGGAGGATTGCGGTACGCTGCGCGGTTTGACGGCTACGGCCATCAAGCGCAACGACGACGTGGTGCAGACGCTCTACGATCGCATCCTGGGCCGCACGGCTCTGAACGATGTGATTCACCCGCTCACGGGCGAGGTGCTCTGCAAGGCCGGTGAGGAGATCACGGAGTCGATTGCCGAGGCCATCGAGAAATCGCCGCTGGAGTCCGTCGAAATCCGTTCGGTGCTTACCTGCGAATCGCGTCGCGGCGTTTGTGCGAAGTGCTACGGACGCAACCTGGCTACGGCCCGCATGGTACAGCGCGGCGAAGTGGTCGGCGTCATCGCGGCACAGTCCATCGGTGAGCCGGGTACGCAGCTGACCCTCCGTACGTTCCACGTCGGCGGTGTGGCGGCCGGTACGGCTGTCGAGACCAATGTGGTTTCGAAATACGAAGGTCGTCTGGAGATCGACGAGCTTCGCACCGTGAAGGGCAAGAACCCGCAGGGCGAAGCCGTGGACATCGTCATTTCGCGTCAGTCGGAGTTCCGCATCGTGGATCCCAAGACCGAAATCGTGCTTTATACGCACAACCTGCCTTACGGTTCGATGCTCTATATGAGCGACGGCGCCGAGGTCAAGAAGGGCGACATGATCTGCGAGTGGGATCCGTACAACGCGGTAATCATCTCCGAGCATGAGGGTAAAGCTGTTTATGACAGTGTTATCGAGGGTGTTACTTACCGTGACGAGCGCGATGAGCAGACCGGTCTTTCGGAGAAGGTAATCATCGAATCCAAGGATAAGACCAAGAACCCCGTGATCAAGGTGATCAACAAGGAGGGCGAAGAGGTCAAATCCTACAACTTGCCGGTGTCGGCCCACGTGGTTGTCAAGGACAATGCAAAGATCAAGGCCGGCGATATCCTGATCAAGATCCCGCGTGCCGTCGGCAAGTCGGGCGGCGATATCACCGGTGGTCTGCCGCGTGTTACGGAGTTGTTCGAGGCCCGCAACCCGTCCAATCCGGCCATCGTTTCGGAGATCGACGGCGAGGTGACCTTCGGCAAGATCAAGCGCGGTAACCGTGAGATCATCATCACGTCAAAAGAAGGTGACGTACGCCGTTACCTGGTGCCGCTGTCGCGTCAGATCATCGTTCAGGAGAACGACTACGTGAAGGCCGGCGGTGCGCTTTCGGACGGTGCCATTACCCCGAGCGATATTCTCAATATCCTGGGTCTGACGAAGGTGCAGGAGTACATCGTCAATGAGGTGCAGGAGGTGTACCGTATGCAGGGCGTGAAGATCAACGACAAGCATTTCGAGGTGATCGTACGCCAGATGATGTCGAAAGTCAAGATCGAAGATCCGGGTGATACCCGCTTCTTCGAGGATCAGATCGTCGATAAATGGGAGTTTATGGACGTGAACGACGAGCTTTATGACAAGGTGGTCGTAACGGATGCCGGCGACTCTACGGCCGTACAGCCGGGGCAGATTATCTCGATGCGCAAGTTGCGTGACGAGAATTCGAGCCTCAAGCGTCGTGACCTGAATCTCGTCAAGGTGCGTGATATCGTTCCTGCGACTTCCACGCAGATTCTGCAGGGTATCACCCGTGCCGCATTGCAGACTTCGAGCTTCATTTCGGCCGCTTCCTTCCAGGAGACGACCAAGGTGCTGAACGAAGCTGCGATCCAGGGCAAGGTCGATCCGTTGGAGAACCTGAAGGAGAACGTGATTTGCGGCCACCTGATTCCCGGCGGTACCGGTATGCGGGAGTACGACAATCTGGTCGTAGGATTGAAGGAGGATCTGGAGGCGATTCAGGCTGCCAAGTAATAGATAATTTTTATCATAATCGAACGGGAGCAGACGGAAAGTCTGCTCCCGTTTTTTATGGGGTTTTGTCACCTGCTTGCGGAAGATGGCGGACTTCGTTGTGGAGTTTTTGGTCGCTTCACAGTTCAAGCTATGCCGGGCGAATAACCGGGACACCGAATTGTTTCGGTTCGTTTTTGTGGCCGCAATGGAAGAACCCGGATCGAACGCAACTATTTCGGATGTCGATATAATCGGCGGTATGCCGTTGAAAGCTGGCTTTCGATCGGATTATATGGAGAGCAATATGCGAACAGGACGACCGGGTAGGTCGTCCTGAAGAGAAGATAGTAGCTCCACCGCGACTCGAACGCGAATTTGAAGTTTAGGAAACTTCCGTTCTATCCCTTGAACTATGGAGCCTTGTAAAACTATCCGGCTTCCTCCCGAAGTCGTTCCGGCCGGGAGGAATCGTTGGCTTTCGGTCGGGAAGCGTGTGTCGTGCCGGAGATCCCGATAAACAGAAACAGTGCGTACCTTCCCGGTACGCACTGCAAATATAGTGATTTTTACGGGAAATCGGGACGGTTTTAGAATTTCAGGTTCACTCCGATAGCGAAAGTGTGCGCCGACAGGGAATAGTTGCCCGAAAAAGGCTGGATCGCCTTGTCGTTTGCCGTGGTATGAGCCTGGATTTTCGCTTGCTCCGGGGCCATTCCGCCTGCGATGAGCTGCCCGTATGTCTGTGCATAGACCGCTTTGTAAGTGAGTGAATTGTAGTAGTCGCACGATCCCGTCCGCTCCGGGTCTGCCGAGGTGATATATCCGTATGCCAGATCGATCGATACGTTTTTGCAGGGGTTGATCGTCACGCCGGCCGTGTAGGATACTTTGGTCATCGAAGGGGTTTCGGGGTTGAGGAAATCGCTCCGTACGGGGCTTTCATCTACGTACATACCCAGGCGTGCCGTGACGAATTTGCAGGCGTGGTATTGGACGCCGATACGGGTGGCCACCGTGTTCTTATAGTTCTTGATGCTCGTCGGCAGATCGTAAACCGATGCCCCGGTCGCCGGGTCGGTAATATCTACGTGGAGCGATTTATAGGCGCTCCACAGGACGTATTGGATGTCGAAAGCCATTTCCCACTTCGGGGTCGGTCGGAAGCCCACGCCCCAAGCGAGGTTGGCCGGCAGCGGGAGTTCCGTTTCGACGCAAGCGCTGCTCAAGTCGGGAATCATTCCCGTTGCCTGGAGGACCTGCCCGATTTCGGGAGAGGCATACAGGAGGTTGGCCGTGCCGCTTGCCACTTTCATCTTCACTTTCGAACGATAGGAGAAACCAAGGGTCCATTCCGGGGTGATGTCCCACAGGATACCTACGTTTACGCCGATCGCAGTTTTGGCGTCGCCTTTGATCCGGGCGGATACCAGGGAGCGATCTCCTGCCTGGGTGAACAGTTCGGCGTATTGTCCCTGCCCTGCGGCGGTCAGCAATCCGGCGATCGTATTGTTCGTCGCTTCGCCGACGGGGAACATGGAGCGCGACAGGTCGAACGTACCCCAGGTGATCGTCATGCCGACACCTACCGAGAGTTTATCCCAGAATTTGTAGGAGATCGTCGGCTGCAATGTATAGGCTTGCAGGTCGATGCTTTGGATCAGATGTGCTCCGACCCAGTTGTCGCCCCAGTTCATAGACGAGCCGTAAGGGGTATAAAATCCCAGGCCGACGGCCAGATTTTTGGTGGCTTTGTAGTTGAAATAGGCGTAGAGCGGCGTCGAAATCTTGTTGTCCGAGTGGGCTTGGATCTGCGGATTGCCCCGGTAGTCGTTGTTCGACAGGTACGTTGCATTGGATTTGATGCCCGTGATGCCGACCGAGAAGGAGAATCGGGAGGTTTGGAAGGCGGTTCCCGCCGGGTTGAAGTAGATCGACTCGGAATTGAGTTTCATACCTGTTCCCACGTGTCCCATTCCCAACTGTTTTGCACTCAAGGTATTGACTTGGTAGCCTTCGGCGCAGACCGCCGTTGCGAACAGCAGGGCCGAGATAGTTAGTAGCAGTTGCTTCATAATCAAAGTTTTAGTTGATAATTTGAAAAATATATTGATTTCTGTGGTAAGTTTATGCGCTCGGACGAGTTTCGGAGCGATTCTCATCCATGCTTTCAAAAATGCTTGTCTTAAAACGGAGCAAAAGTACGAAAACAAAGTCGAGTAGGAAAATATTTTGTTCGTAATTTCTTAAAAAGTGGACTAAAATGGATATAATTGGTCAGAATTGGATTCGATTCGAAAATAACAGGAAAGTAAAATACCGTTGTTCGAGATCAGATTTCATTGTTTCAGGACGTTTTTTTGATCGGGGGACTTGGAATTACCCGGAGGAAAGATTTGGCAGAATCGAAAATCCGTTATACTTTTGCACTCGGAGAGATGGCAGAGTGGTCGATTGCGGCGGTCTTGAAAACCGTTGAGCTGCGAGGCTCCGGGGGTTCGAATCCCTCTCTCTCCGCTGAACGTGCTGGACAGAAATGGTCAGCAAACGGACAAAAAGCTACAAATCAATGATTTGTGGCTTTTTTTATTGCCCGAAAGTCCTGCTTCCAAGACTTCAAAAGTACGGTAAAAGACAAAGTTTCGTTACTAAATCGTTACCTATTCCCCGCCGGACAAAAACGGTAACGATTTGTCCATAAATGACCTGATAATGACTATATTAGTCCATAGTCTGCATAACTCGAAAACGAGAGGTAAAAACTAATTTTGCAACTAAAAATTTTGAGTTATGAAATCGACATTCAAGGTTCTTTTTTATTTGAAGAAAGGTTCTGAAAAGAAAAACGGCGAGGTTATGATTATGGCACGCATCACCATAGACGGCAAACTTTGCCAGTTCAGTACGAAACAGAGCATCCAGCCCGACAACTGGAGCATTGCTGCGGGCAAAGCCAAAGGCAGGGATGCCGGGAGGATAAACGCCCTTTTGGACGACATACGTTCTTCCCTGAACACCATTTACCACGAAATGCAGCGGCGTGACAACTACGTGACCGCCGAGAAAGTGAAAAACGAGTTTTTAGGTCATAGCGAGAGCCACGAAACAATCCTTTCATTGTTCCAAAAGCACAATGACGATGTGAAGCAGCTTGTGGGCATATCCAAGACGATAGCGACCTACCGCAAGTATGAAGTGACCCGCCGCCACCTTGCCGAGTTCATTCAAAGCAAGTACAACGTATCGGACATATCCATTAAGGAGATAAGCCCGATGTTCATTACCGATTTTGAGTTGTATTTGCGTACCGCCTGCAAGTGCGGCTACAACACCACCGCCAAGTTCATGCAGTTCTTCAAGCGTATCATCATTATTGCCCGCAACAACGGCATACTGGTGGGCGACCCGTTCGCCAGCTATAAAATTCGGCTGGAAAAAGTGGACAGGGGTTATCTGACAGAGGACGAGATAAAAATCATCCTTAAAAAGAAAATGGTTTCCGAACGGCTGGAACACGTCAGGGACTTGTTCGTCTTTTCCTGTTTCTGCGGTTTGGCTTACAGCGATGTCGCCAACTTGCGGCAGGAGAATATTCAAAAGTCCTTTGACGGCAACCTTTGGATAATCACCAAGCGGCAAAAGACGAATACGGACGTGAATGTTCCCCTGCTGGATATTCCCAAGATGATTTTGAAGAAGTACAAGGGCAAGTTGCCGGACGGGAAGATACTTCCCGTAATCAGCAATCAGAAGCTAAACGCCTACTTGAAAGAGATTGCCGATATATGCGGTATTAAAAAGAACCTGACATTCCACCTTGCCCGGCACACGTTCGCCACGACCACCACGCTGTCAAAGGGCGTACCCATTGAAACGGTGTCCAAGATGCTGGGACACACAAACATAGAAACTACGCAAATTTACGCCCGCATCACCAACAGCAAGATAGGCAGCGATATGCAGGGGCTTGACAAGAAGTTTGTCGGCATCGAGAAGATTTACAAGGAAGTCGCCATGTAATCTTGATTATTGGGAACTGGTCACAATTTGTGACCAGTCCTTACTATTATTCCAACATTGCTAAATTTCCTAAAATATACGATTATGGATTTGCAGATTATCCAAAACAATATTTTTGAGGTCAGAGGTTGCCGGGTGATGCTCGATTATCATTTGGCAGAACTCTACCAAGTGGAAACACGAGCCTTGAAGCAGGCGGTCAAGCGCAATATCGAGCGTTTTCCAAGTGATTTTATGTTTGTTCTCACTCAAGAGGAAGCTAACTTGCTGTTATCCATAGGGGTATCACAAAATGTGATACCCCCTGATTACAACTTCGGCGTTGCTATGCCTATGGCTTTCACCGAGCAGGGCGTAGCCATGCTTTCTTCGGTTCTCCGCTCCAAAGTAGCCATAGAAGTAAACATTTCAATCATGCGGGCTTTCGTCCTCATGCGCCAAATGGCAATCGGTTACGAGGAACTGTCAAGGCGCATCGAGGAACTGGAGGTAAGCACCGATGCGCAGTTCAACGAACTGTACCAAGCCCTTACCCAGCTTCTAAGCCAGTCGAAACAACAGAAAGAACGCCGTCCGGTAGGTTTCGTTACCTATAACCGTGACAAAAACGAATAGGTAACGATTTCGGTAACGAAATTCCGCCTAACAAACTATATCCCAATGAAGTACATTCTTCCACCTTGCGGGCAGTCCACCGACTACCCGCATTTTTTATATCCTTTTCCAACTGGCACATTCCCCGAAACGCCAGCCGTGCGTGGCATGGCTGACTGTATTTCGTGAAAAGAGCCGTTGGAAACCCGCACAAGCGTATTGCAAGCAAGCTCACAACACCCTTGCCTTTCCCGCCCGCATGGAGTGTTCCCTAAAAGATGAAAGAGAACAGGCACTTTTCCCCGGTTTCCCTATCTGTAAATCTTCCTCTTACGCAGTCCCCCAGCCGGGACAGTCGTTTTAATCATTTCAATAGGCAAAGGTAGTTACGTGTTCTTCACGATTTTGCAAGGTCGAGCCGTTCCGGTTTGGCGAAAAAATCTTCCCTGCCTTGCGAGGTATTTTTTGCCCAAAACCTTGCAAACTCTAAACACTACCCTTTTACGCCTATGTGAAACGAAAACGACCGACCCGACCGGAAGACGCATAAAAAAAAAGTCGGATTTACGGGAAACAGGAAAAAAGTTCAGTGAAACTTCAACTCCCTCACCTCTCAAATCCGCATAAAATTAAAAACTTAAAAAATTACAGCAATATGGAAGCAAAGGTATTATCGGAAGCAAAAGTTTATGTAGGCACTTATGTCAAGTACAACAACGGTTCATTGTCCGGCGCATGGCTCGACCTTTCGGACTATTCGGACAAGGAAGAATTTTATGAAGCCTGCCGGGAACTTCACAAGGACGAGGAAGATGCGGAATACATGTTTCAGGACTGGGAGAACGTGCCGGAGGGCTTAATCGACGAAAGCTGGATTTCTGAAAACTTCTTTGCCCTGCGTGATGCGGTGGAGGATTTGAGCGACACCGAGCAGGAAGCCTTTTTCGTGTGGTGCAACTATAAAAGCCATGATTTGGGCGAGGAAGATGCGGACGACCTTGTACGGGATTTCCGGGATGAATATCAAGGGGAATATGACGATGAAGAAGATTTCGCCTATGAAATTATAGAAGAATGTTACGACCTGCCGGAGTTCGCAAAGACCTATTTCGATTACAAACAGTTCGCCCGTGACCTGTTCATGTGCGATTACTGGTTTGATGACGGCTTTGTGTTCCGGGCGGCATAACAACCAATCCGGGCGGGGTGTCAAAGCCCTGCCCGCTAAAAACAACCAAGTTTATAACCATAAAAAAATAAGACATCATGCAGTCACTTAACAAAAACGGGGTAAGCATCACCCAGACACCGGGAGAAGAAAAGTTCGTGAAATGCCATTTAGGGGCTTTCAGGGGACAGATTTATTTTCAATATGACTACCGCCACACGGACGGCGAACTTTTCAGCACGGTAGCCAAAACGCTGGACGAGTGCCGCCGCAGGCGTGACGGGTGGATAGCAAAGAAGAACGGAGTAATAAACAAGTAAATTTTGGGGGCATGAAAACGACAGAAGTAAACAAGGAGCTTATCGGCAGGCGTTGCGAGTGCATTTTTACGGGCTTAATGGTAACGGGCGTTATCGAGGACACAGAAGAAAACGAACACATCATAGAGGTCAAAGTCCGTTTCGACCACCCGCACCAGTGGGGCAATGATTTGTATAATGATGTGTGGGCGTGGGGGCGTAAAACTGACGAGTTCGGCACGTTGCACCATTTGCAACTGTTGGAGGACAAACCGGATTTTCAGATAATGACGGTAGTTTTCGGCGAGCCAATCAGCCGGATAGACCGCAGTGTTTTTGAAGATGTGGACACGTGGGGCGTCTGTTCCCTGCAAGGCTGGGTAAACAGCCACGAGAGTGTCCGGTTTGTAGCCATAAACGACCATACGGCAATTATCACGGGCGAATACAACATGGAACAGGTAAAGGTGTGGTTAGAGAAATACACGTCCATAAGGAGCCTTAAAACCAGTTGATAGAGAACGGCGGCTGTTTGCCGCCGCTACTTTCTTTCGTGAGTGCCGGGAAATAAAGTAGCAAAGAAACCCGCCTATATTCCCCAAAAATTATTAGCAACCAATGCCTTCTGACTAGCTGTTGGTTAGCCAATAATACTTTCTGTCTCTCTATACTGTTTGTATATATTCAATACCTGGCAATTTCATAAAACAACTATAATTTTTTTCAAAAATGCCCCTATTTGTGAGTTGTTTATGACTTGCCGTAAAAAAAACTTGCTTTTTAGCCCGAGTAACTGCTACATAAAATACACTTAATTCCTCAAAGAATGATTTTTCTATATCTTTAGTCATCACAAAATTACAGTCATTTCCATTTTTACATCTACCGCATAATCCATACCAGTTAGGAAATGAATCTTTTTCCATATCAGGAAGTATTACATAATCCCATTCTAAACCTTTTGCTGCATGTACCGTAGAGATTATTATCTGTCTCTTATACACATCTCCGAGCCCACGAGACCGAGGCTG
>ERZ1027240.415-NODE-415-length-17631-cov-4.763598_pt1 | contig 17631 bp, 17 predicted proteins | sample MGYA00519263_ERZ1027240 | MGnify/ENA primary metagenome ERZ1027240 (study PRJEB26926, sample SAMN06164633) | human gut metagenome | biome: ENVO:00009003; feature: ENVO:2100002; material: ENVO:00002003 | host: Homo sapiens | place: USA | collected 2012 ... | reverse complement strand
GGGGCACACGGGACGAATATTCAAAAAAGCGGGAGTTGACGCTGCGCAGTTCCACAACGATATCGCGCCCGTTCAAAACCTGCTCCGCGCGGCCATAACCGGTCATACTAAGTACCATATTCCTACACCTCGTTATCAAAGCATTACAAGGCAGCGCTTGCCGTAACCTGCAATCAGGAGCGCCCCAAAGGCAGCAAACGCCAATACATATTTACTATTTATTTTACTATTGTTGGCCGCTGTTTGCAAGGCAATGCGCAGGAAAAGCGGCAGTTTTTTCATTTTTGTAACCCCTTTGATAGAATCAATCAAGGTAAAATAAAAAGACCTGTACAGCTTTGATGGCAGTACAGGCTTGAATGAATCTGAAAAAATCAGGATAAATACGATTTACAGCTCAGCAACAGCGGCTTTCAGTGCTTCCACGCGGTCGGTGTTCTCCCACTTCACGCCCAGATCCTCGCGGCCCATGTGGCCGTAGGCAGCCAGCTTGCGATAAATGGGCTTGCGCAGGTCGAGTTCGCGGATGATGGCGGCGGGGGTCAGGTCGAACACCTTCTCCACAGCCTGCTCGATCTTCTCATCCGAGACGGTGCCGGTGCCAAAGGTATCCACCATGATGGACACAGGCTTTGCCACGCCGATGGCATACGCCACCTGCACCTCGCACTGCTTGGCAAGACCTGCAGCCACAATGTTCTTTGCCACCCAGCGGGTCGCATAGGCAGCGCTGCGGTCCACCTTGCTGGGGTCCTTGCCGGAGAAGGCGCCGCCGCCGTGACGGGCATAGCCGCCGTAGGTGTCCACGATGATCTTGCGGCCGGTCAGGCCGGTGTCACCCTGCGGGCCGCCCACAACGAAGCGGCCGGTGGGGTTGATGTAATACTTGGTGTTCTCGTCCAGCAGCTCGGCGGGGATGGTGGCCTTGATGACCTTTTCCATCACGTCTGCACGCAGCTGTTCCATGCTGACGCTCTCACTGTGCTGGCTGGAGATGACCACAGCATCCACACGCACGGGCTTGTTGTTCTCATCGTACTCCACAGTGACCTGGCTCTTGCCATCCGGACGCAGATAGTCCATCTCGCCGTTCTTGCGCACCTCGGTCAGGCGCTTTGCCAGCTTGTGAGCCAGACTGATGGGCATAGGCATCAGCTCCGGGGTCTCATCGCAGGCATAGCCGAACATCATGCCCTGATCGCCTGCACCGCCCACCTGATCGTTGGTGCCCAGTGCGATGTCGGGGCTCTGGCCGTCGATGTTGGAGATGACGGCACAGGTGTCGGCATCAAAGCCGAACTTTGCGCGGGTGTAGCCGATATCTGCCACCACCTCGCGGACGACCTTCTGGAAATCCACATAGCAGTTGGTGGTGATCTCGCCCATGATGTGCACAAGGCCGGTGGATGCACAGGTCTCGCAGGCCACACGGGCATCGGGGTCGTGGGTCAGAATTTCGTCCAGAATGGCATCCGAGATCTGGTCGCAGATCTTGTCGGGATGTCCCTCGGTGACGGACTCAGAAGTAAACAGGTGTCTTGCCATTTGTTTTGCCTCCTAAAGTTTTTACAGCAGGGTGTGTATTTCTTGCTCCAACATTCCGTTCAAGCTTTTTTGCGCGAAAAATAAAAGCGCCCAGAGCCCGAAAGCTCTGAGCGTTGCACTCTTATCTCTCGGTTTCCCGCAGGATTTGGCACCTTGCGCTCACGCGCAGGTTGTCGGGCTTCACAGGGCCTGTCCCCTCAGCCGCTCTTGATAAGTCGGTATTCAGTTGGTACGTTCAGTATTCTATCATTGCTTCGTCAGATTGTCAAGAAGAGTATCACTCTTTTTAGACATTATTCTGAAATTGATGGAGCGTTCCCCTGCTCCGGTACGGCATGGCCGTTCCGGGCGGCGTGGAAAGCGCGCTTTTCCGCATACATCCGCTCGTCCAGTTCCACCAGAAATTTCTCCACGCTGCCGCCCTCATACTTTGCCACACCGGTGGAGAAAGACAGCTGAAAGCTGCCCGCCGGGGCGGCGGCGTTATAGCGCTGCACCCGCTGCTCGATGGCGGCACAGATCTTATTCAGGATCTCCTCCGAGCCGTGCCGGATCAGCACCATGAACTCATCGCCGCTTATACGGATAGCTACCGAGTTTGCCACCAGCGCCCCGGACAGGATGTGACCGATCTCCTGAATGGCGCGGTCGCCCGCACCATGACCGTAGGTGTCGTTGATTTCCTTGAAGCAGTTCACGTCCATCATGATGCCGTAAATATCCTTTTCCTGCGTGGCATGGATGCGCTCCAGACAGTAGTTCATGTACTTGCGGCCAAACAGACCGGACAGCTCGTCGATATAGCTGCGCAGACTGCGGAGCTGACTGTCCACAAACACAAAGGCGATGGCCACCGACAGCCAGCCGAAGGCCATACCGTAGAACGCACCCTGCAGCACCGTGCCTACCGCACAGGTGATCACAAAGTAGTACACCGAGAAAAACTCCACCGTAACGCCATCGCGCTTGGCCTTATGCACCTGCCACACGCTCTCGGCATAATAGCCGAACAGCAGCAGGTAAAGCAAACTGTTCAGCGGACCGCGATGGTAAACGTTGTCCGCGGAGATGGTAAAGATCCATCCTGTGCCGAAAAGGTTCGCCGCCAGCAGCGCCAGAACAGCCAGCAGCGGCGCGCCCAGGAACAGATGCCTTCTGCGCAGGCGTCCGGTGCTGCGGTAGACCCGGAAGTCCACATACAAACACCACGCAAAGCCCACGCTCACGGCAGCGCCGGTGCAGACGGTGTTCATGAGGTACAGCCAGAACCGGCTTGCCGCGCCGGGCACGCCGTCCAGCAGAAAGCTGATCGTCTCTGTCGCCTGTGCCAGCAGAGTCACCACCAGCATCCGGCAGAACAGCTCACTTCCAACACTGTTTTTACTCTCGCCGCGCACCCGCAGCAGAAACAGAAAGCATACCAGCACCGCCCCTGTGCCATTGGCCACAAGGATCTCGGGTATATTCATTGCATTTCCTCCCCTGCCCGCCTTATCCCACAAGGCAGACAGCCCCTGTTTTATACAGTATCTATCTGTATTATATACCCTGCCGCGTCCTGCTTGCAAGGCTTGGCATCAAAAAGGGCCGCTGCACAGCAATTTGTGCAGCGGCCCTTGGGAAAACCAGACGATCCAGAACAGCCTTCGCGTGCGCTCTGGTTCTGTTCTGCGGAAATATTATTTATAATTGCATTTTTTCGCAGAAAGATCAATAGCCCTTTGCCTGCTCGCCGTTCAGAATTTTGACAGCGCGGGAGGTGCCCAGACGGTCAGCACCCAGCGCAAGGAAGGTCTCCATGTCCTCCACGGTAGAAATGCCGCCGGCAGCCTTGACCTTGCAGCGGCCATGCACGCCCTTGACCATCAGCTCCACATCGTGGAAGGTAGCGCCTGCGGTGGAGAAGCCGGTGCTGGTCTTGATGTAGTCAGCGCCTGCCTCGCAGACGATGTCGCACATCTTTTCCTTTTCCTCGTCGGTCAGCAGGCAGGTCTCGATGATGACCTTCAGGACCTTGTCGCCCACCGCCTGCTTCACGGCGCGGATGTCCTCGCGCACGGCATCGTACTCCTTGTTCTTCAGGCGACCGATGTTGATGACCATGTCCACCTCGGCGGCACCATTCTCAATGGCAGTCTTGGCTTCAAACGCCTTGCTGGCGGTATCCATGGCACCCAGAGGGAAGCCTACCACGCAGCATACCGGGATGCGGCCCGCCATATACTCCACCGCCTGCCTGACGTAGCAGGTGTTGATGCAGATGGATGCGGTGTGGTTTGCAATGGCTTCGTCACACAGGGTCTGGATCTGGGGCCAGGTGGCCTCCGGCTTCAGCAGGGTGTGATCGACATGGGAGAGAATTTCTTCACGAGTCATGTTTGTTTCTCCTTTTTACTTGCTGGCACGGCGCACCTTTGCCATGCCGACAGCACTCAGGGCAATTGCAGTTGCTGAGACCGTTGCACCAATAATGCCCAGCACCAGACCGGAGACCAGAAATGCAAAACCTTTCAGACCACGCTTCATAAAACCGTACCTCCTAAAGTGTTGATGATTTGTAAAACCCTCTCAGTCATCTCGCATACGCTCGATGCCAGCTCCCCCGAATGGGGGAGCTTTATGCTCGGAGGAGAAGTTTTTCTTCTCCTGCAAAAAAGCTCGCCCTTCGGGAGAGCTGTCGCCGTCAGGCGACTGAGAGGGTTTTGCTTACTTTTTCTTAAAAATGATCAGCTTGCTGAACACATAGTTCAGCACGATCACCAGTACATTGGAAAAGACCTTCACGGCAAGGCCCCACAGTGCCTGCGCATTGTAGCAGCTGGTAACGAAGATCGCCGTGGGACCGTCTGCACCGCCGATGACGGCAATAGCGGCAGAGCCATCCGTGACCCCCGCCGGTGTGCCTGCATAGGAGGCTGCCATCTGGATGGCCGTATCCGGGCCAAGCCAGTGGGCCACCACGCTCAGCACCCCCTGCATCAGCTCGTCCATCAGCGCTGCACCCTGCGCAGCCAGCAGATTGCCCAGCACCAGCATAATTGCAGTGTCCAGCAGCATTGTACCCAGACGACAGGTGACGAATGCACCAAATTCCCTCGCCATGGCCTTGCCTTGCGTTTTGCTGCGGAACACAAAGGCGCGGTTGGTGCAGTAGGCAAACAGGATGCAGATGATGTTATCCAGCACATTGCCCCAGCTGTTGGCGGCTGTATAGCCAAACAGCTTGTTGAACAGCGCATACAGCACAATGTTCAGCAGGGTGCACAGCACGCCGAAAACCAGATAGCTCAGCACTTCCCAGTGTTTCTTGAAAAAATTTATCATAGTTCGTCAAACCCTCTCCGTCCGCTCGCGCTGCTCGCGTCCACCTCTCCCGAAGGGCGAGGTTTTATTGCGGGCGCGGCGAGCCTGCCCTCTTTTGCCAAAAGCTCTCCCCTTCGGGGGAGCTGTCACCGCAGGTGACTGAGAGGGTTCTCTCCTTAACAAAAACAGCCCCGCCGCCGTTTTCCCGGCAACGGGGCTGTTGATCGCATTGTGTCAGAAGCTTTTCTTCCGAACGAAAGGCTGATTACTCAGCGTCGTCGTTCAGCAGGGCCTTCATAGACAGGCTGATGCGCTTCTTGTCGAAGTCGACATCCAGCAGCTTCACATCGACCATATCGCCGACCTTCAGTACGTCAGAGACCTTCTCAACGCGGTCATTGCTGATCTCGCTGATGTGGACCAGACCATCAACACCCGGCAGGATGCGGACGAATGCACCGAACTTGGTCAGGGACACGACCGGAGCATGGAAGGTGCTGCCGATGGGGTAGTTGTTCTTCAGCTGCTCCCAGGGGTTGTCCTCGGCCTTCTTGTAGCCCAGAGAGACCTTGTGGTTCTCGGTGTCGATGTCCTTCACATACACCTCGATGGTGTCGCCAACGGAGACGACCTCAGAGGGATGCTTGATGCGGTTCCAGCTCAGCTCGCTGATGTGGCACAGACCGTCCACACCGCCGATATCGACGAATGCACCGTAAGAAGTCAGGCTCTTGACAACGCCGGTGTAGGTCTTGCCCACCTCAACGTTTGCCCAGAACTCTTCACGCTTTGCCTTGTTCTGCTCAGCGGTCACCTTGTTGATGCTGCCGACGATCTTGCGGCCGGAGCACTCGGTGACAACCAGCTGAACGTGCTGGCCAACCAGAGCGGTGTAGTCCTCATCACGGCGCATAGTAGCCTGAGAACGAGGAACGAACACCTTGACACCCTTGACGTTGACCACAACGCCGCCCTTGTTGAACTCGGTGACATCGCCTTCGACGACCTCGCCGGACTCAGCGGCCTTAGCGATCTCTTCCATGCCCTTGCGAGATGCGAGCTTCTTGCGGGAGAGCTGGATGACGCCATCCTGATCCATAACCTTCTCGACGATGAGGTCCAGCTCATCGCCAACCTTCACCAGGTCTTCGACCTTGGCGGAGGAATCATCGGTCAGCTCGCTCAGCTTGACAAAGCCGGTCTGCTTCGCTCCGATATCCACCTGGATCTCGTTGGCAGAGATGCTGGTCACGATTCCTTTCACAATACTGCCTGCATGAACACGCTTTTCCTCGGATGCATTCAGCATCTCCTCAAAGCTCATGCTGTCATTGATTTCTGCGCTCATACTGTTAAGTACCTCCTCAATAATAGACGATGGCGTTGAAGCCCCGGCTGTCACGCCCGCCACTTTAACATCTGCAAACCATTCCGGCCGAAGTTCGCTCGCTGTCTCGACCGTCACGGCTTTCGTATGCTTTGCGGCGACCTGTACCAGCTTTTGGGTATTGGAAGAATGATGACCGCCAATGACAACAATGATGTCGCATTTTTGGCTGAGGTCTTCCGCTTCCTGTTGCCTCGCCCACGTCGCATTACATATTGTATCAAAAATTCGGGCGTTTGTATAGGCTTTTTTGAGAAACTCCGAACTTTCTTGCCATTTTGTTACCTGAAATGTGGTCTGTGCAACTGCAAAAATGGGCTTTTGGGGGTCAGAAGGCCCTTTCCACGCCTTCAACTGGTCCAAATCGCTGAAAACGAATACCTCTCCCCGGGTATGTCCGACGATGCCCTGCACCTCCGGATGGGTCTTGTCGCCTGCCACCAGCAGCACTGCCCCCGCCTTTTCGGCCTCGGCGGCAATGCGCTGGATCTTCTGCACGAAGGGACAGGTGGCATCATGGTAGGTGATGCCGCGCGCATCCAGCTCGTCGTACACAGTGCGCGGTACGCCGTGACTGCGGATGACCACCTCGTACCCGGCGGGCACATCGGCGATGGCATCCGTCACAAGGGCACCCTTTTTCTGCATATCCTCCACAGCCTGCGGGTTATGGATCAGCGGGCCGAGGGTGGCCACCTTGCAGCCTTCGTTCAGCAGACCATAGGTCAGGTCCACCGCCCGCTTGACACCAAAGCAGAACCCCGCCGTTTTGGCAACTCGGATCTCCATCTTTTACGCCCCCATCTTTTCCCACGCATCCAGCAGGGCCTGCTTGTTGGCACGCAGCTTTTTGGTGTCGCGGCGGCTCTCCATGGCAAACTGCTCTGCAGGCATCGGCTCGCCGTAGATCACCCGTACTTTGCAGAACAGGTGCATTTTTCCATCCGGCGTATCGTACAGGATGCGGCAGGGCACTACGTCCACCCCGGCCCCCGCCGCAATGACGAACAGTCCGCTCTTGGGCGGCAGAAGCTTCCCGTCCTTTTCGCGGGTGCCCTCCGGGAAGATGAGCAGTGTTTCGCCGTTTCTGCACTTTTCTACGGTCTGCTCAATGGCAGCCATTTCATCCTTTGTGCCGCGCACGCACACCGCGCCGCAGCAGCGGAAGAACCATGTGAGCAGGGCGTTGATCTCGAACAGTTCCTTCTTGGCGAACACGATCATCCGCCTGCCCCACCGGGTGACCACGATGAACACCGGGTCGATGGCGGAGACATGGGTGGGTGCAAGGATGCAGCCCTTTGTCTGCACCTTTTTCAGGTTTTCGCGCCCCTCTACATGGATGCGGAAGCCGATATGCCACAAAAGCCACGCAAAGGGCACTAAGATGTAATATAATATCATTTTATCGTTTTATTCACTTTCTCCGCAATGATCTTCTTCATTGCAGCAAGGCTCTGTTCAAAATCCAGCTCCGAAGTGTCCAGCAGCACGGCATCGTCCGCCTGCTTCAGGGGTGCAGCGGCACGGTGGGTGTCCTGATAGTCCCGCTGCTTCACGTCGGCCAGCACCTCTTCATAGGGAGTATCGATGCCCTTGGCCTGATACTCTTTCCACCTGCGTGTGGCGCGGGCTTCCGGCGTGGCGGTGAGGAAGATCTTCACCGTGGCATCCGGCAGCACCACCGTGCCGATGTCGCGGCCGTCCATCAGCACGTCCTGCTTTTTGGCCATATCCCGCTGCAGCTCCAGCAGAAAGGCGCGCACAGCCGGGTTTGCGCCCACGGCAGAGGCAGCCATACCTGCGGCCTCGGTGCGGATGGCGGTGCTCACATCCTCTTCCTTTAAATAAATGTGCTGCTCGCCCTCAATGGAGGCCAGCCGCAGCTCGATCTGGGGAAGCAGTGCGTTGACCGCTGCGTTGTCCTTGGGGTCCTTGCCCGCACGCAGGGCATACAGGCCGATGGCGCGGTACATGGCACCGGTATCCACATAAATATAGCCCATTTCAGCCGCCAAACGGCGTGCCAGCGTAGATTTGCCTGCACCTGCAGGCCCGTCGATCGCAACAGATACCATTTTATATCTTCTCCTTTTTTGAACTGAACGATTTAAAATGGCCTCTGCTCACGCTCTGGCCATCTTCAGCGGAAAATCATTTTAAATATTTACAAATCTGGAAAATCTGCGGATTTTCCAGATTTGATTTTTCACAAGCGGGGCCGCAACGGCCAACTGAATTTGCTGCTCGTTCCCTTTGGGAACAGTTGCGCAGTGGTCTGTGAGACTATCCCGGCAACAACCCTTTTTGTGAAAACGTATTTTGAAAACGACCGCAGTCGTTTTCAAAATACAAATCAAAAAAATCTATTCCTATAAATATGCCCAGAGCAGCGCGGAGGGCATTTAAAATTGTTTTATCTGTAATTACAGATTATTTGCAAACGCCTGTGCGGTGCAGAAGGCGATCTGCAGGTTGTAGCCGCCGGTATAGGCATCCACATCCAGCACTTCGCCTGCAAAGTAAAGGCCCATCGCCTTTTTGCTCTGCATGGTTTTGGGGTCCACCTCCCGCACGGACACGCCGCCGCTGGTGATCACCGCGTGGGCCAGATCGCCCCGGGCATCAATGGACACCCGCCAGTGCTTCATCAGCTGCACCAGCTCCCTCTTCTGCTCCCGGGTGATTTGGTTTGCCTTGGTAGCCGGGTCGATGCCCCAGCGCGCCACCATCACCGGCTGCATACTGGACGGCAAAAGCTTTACCAGCGCGCCCTGCGCCGCATGGTTTGCCAGCAGGGCAAAATCCCGCGTGATTCGGTCATAAAGCTGCTCCTCGCTGAGAGCGGGCTTGAGGTCGATCTCCGCATGATACTTGTGTTTTTTCATGTCGCCCAGATGGCTGGATGCGCTCAAAGTCAGCGGGCCGCTGATGCCAAAATGAGTGAACAGCATTTCGCCCTGCTCGTCAAAAATGGCCTTGCTGTCCTCGAACAGGGTCAGGGTGACGTTTTTCAGCGCCAAGCCCATCATCTTTTTGCAGTCCGCGTCATGGCTCACAAGACTGACCAGACTGGGCACCGGCTCGCTGAGGGGGTGCCCGGCCTGCTGGGCCAGTTTGTAGCCGTCGCCGGTAGAGCCGGTGGTGGGATAGCTCACGCCGCCGGTGGCCACCAGCACGGCATCCGCCCGGTACTCCCGGCCGGAGGTGCCCCGCACACCGATGCACCGCAGTGCCGGGCCTGCCTTTTTCTTTTTGGGGTGGCGCGGGTTTTCCGGTGCGGCGGGAGCTGCTTCCGGCTCCGGTGTTACCTCTTCCAATAGCAGCTTTTTCGCGCCGTCATGCACGAGTTCAGCATCCTGCGCATAGCGCAAAAGAGCCTGCCGGATCTCCTCGGCCTTGTCCGATACTGGAAACACCCGGCGGCCGCGCTCCACCTTCAGCTCCACGCCAAGGCCCTCGAACAGTTCCATGGTCTTTGCCGGTGGAAAGGCCCCCAGCGACGAATACAGAAAGCGCGGGTTCGTGCGCACATGGCGCAGAAATTCCTCTGCCGGGCAGTCGTTGGTCACATTGCAGCGGCCCTTGCCGGTGACAAGGATCTTCTGGCCGGGCTTGTCCATGTGTTCCAGCACCGTCACCTGATGCCCCTGACGCACGGCGGCACCCGCCGCCATCAGTCCTGCTGCGCCTGCGCCGACGATCAATACTTTCGCCATCCGTTTTCTCTCCCATCGCCTAATAATACGAGTATATCATACCAGAATCGACACTCAAAAGCAATGTGTTGCCGTATTTCTGCCAATTACAACAGCTGGGCAAGGATGCTGTTCTGCACGATGAGGCCCGCCGGGGTCAGGGCAAGGGTGCGGCCGTCAAAGCTTGCATAGCCCGCCCGGACGCAGTTTTGCACAAAGGCCAGCTGTGCGGTGGAGAATTCTTTCCCGTAAAGTTTTTTGTATGCATCCAGCGAAAGGCCTTTGCGCAGACGCAGCTGTAAAATAAGGTAGTCCTCTGCGCCGCAACTGCCGTCCATCACCGGGGCGGCGGCATCGTTCAGGAAAGCGGCGGTGTCCGGCGGGTAGTAGAACCGTCTGCCGCCCATGCAGGAGTGCGCCGCCGGGCCAAGGCCCAGATAGTCGCCGCAGTCCCAGTAGATGAGGTTGTGTCTGCCCTCATAGCCGGGCTTTGCAAAGTTGGAGATCTCGTACTGTTTGTAGCCGTGGTGTTCCAGCTGTTCCACTGCATAAAGGTAAAAATCGGCGGCTTCATCGCCGGTGGGCAGGCCTTCGGGCGGATGTTTACCAAAGGCCGAATCCGGCTCGATCTTCAGCAGATATGCCGAAATATGGGTAGCCCCACCACCCTCGATCAGTTCCAGCGTTTCGTCAAACTCGGCTTCGGTGTAGTGCGGCAGTGCCAGCATGATGTCGCCGCTGATGTTCGCAAAGCCTGCGCGCCGCGCGGCGGCAAATGCAGCCCGCGCCTGCTTTGCCGTGTGCGGCCTGCCCAGCGTGCGCAGCTGGGTATCCCGGGCAGACTGCACCCCGAAAGAGATGCGGTTCACACCCGCCTCCCGGAAGCCTGCAAGGCTTTCTTCCGTCACCGTCTCCGGGTTTGCTTCCAGTGTGATCTCGGCCCCCGGCATCGGCCGGGCCGCATCGATCAGCCGTTTTGCCTGCTCCGGGCGCAGCAGGCTGGGCGTGCCGCCGCCAAAATAAAGGGTGTCAGGCTGCAGAGGTGCTTCCGGCGCAAAGCGGGAAAGCTCCCGCAAAAGAGCATCCACATAAGCTTCCGGTACGCCGCGCTCACCGGGATGGGAATAGAAATCGCAGTATCTGCATTTGGAAAAACAGTACGGAATGTGTAAATAAAGCCCAAGAGACATACAATATCACAGCCTTTTTCATGAAACGTTCATTTCTATGCAGTATACTATATTCCGTAGACCGGAGCAAGAAAAAAGTGTTCCGGCAGAAAGAGACTGGAGGAGTCCCATATGGATTACAATTACAATGGTTACGATCGAGGATACACGGAGCCTGCCATGACCTCGGCTGACTATATGAACCGCACCTACCGCTGGATGGCGGTAGGCCTGCTCATCACCTTTGCAGCGGCGTTCGTTACAGCCGCTACCCCGCTGCTGTACGTTGTCAACTCGCTGTATCTGGTGTTCACCATCGCAGAGCTGGTGTTGGTGTATGTGCTCAGCTCCCGCGTGCAGAATATGTCGGTGGGCGGTGCAAGAGCCACCTTCTTTGCCTATGCACTGCTCAACGGCATGGTGCTGAGCTACTACTTCCTGATATTTGATCTGGGCACTCTGGTGCTGGCCTTCCTTGCCACCTCGCTGTACTTCGGCCTGATGGCGGTCTACGGCACTACTACCCACAAGGATCTGTCCGGCTGGGGTCCCAAGCTGATGATGGGCCTGTTCGCGCTCATCATCACCGGCTTTGTGGGCATGCTGTTCGGCATGAGCTTTCTCACCACGGTGCTGTACAGCGCTGTCGGTCTGGTGGTGTTCATGCTGCTGACCGCCTACGACACCCAGAAGCTGAGCCAGATGTTCTCCTACTACGCCTACGACGGTGAGCTGGCCGAGAAGGCTTCCATTTACGGTGCACTGACGTTGTATCTGGACTTCATCAACATCTTCCTGTATGTTGTGCGTCTGCTGGGCATGAACAGCCGCCGCCGCAACTGATTTTTGATCTGCAAAGGCTCTCCCGAAAAGGGAGGGCCTTTTTGTTTGGTAATATCATTTAGAATATCCTCCGCTTCGCTCTGGGTATCAACACAGAAGGCCACAGAGGGAAGTTGCATTTTCCGGCTGCAGCCCTTCCCGTGAAAGTGCAGCCCAGCCAGACCCGCAGGTCTGGCTGGGCTGCTATATTACAAAATATCATTTCCTCTAAATATGCCCAGAGCAACGCGGAGGGCATTTAAATAAAAGAATGCATAAAACCTGCCCTGCTGTCCCACACTAAGCCCAGAAGCAATGCGTACACAATGCAGCAGATGGGAGTAACGACAATGGAGCAGATCAAAAAGTTTTTGCGCAGCAGGGGCTTTACACTGGCACTGCTGGCCTGTCTCGTCGCAGCCGCAGCGGCGGGCGTGTGGGCAGTGCGCACCGTGCGGGATGAACTGAAAAAGAGCTACGACGACCTGACGACCCCGCAGGAAGAACCTGCACCGGAGCCGCAGCTCACCCTTGACCCACAGGAGGACGATGTATGGCAGCAGCCCGTGACCGACGCCGCAGAATCTGCGGCAAATGTACCCAAGCCCGCATCCTCTGCGTCCTCTTCTGGGGCGCAGTCTGGCTCTGGTTTGGTGCACGAACCCTCCGCACTGCAGGGCGCATCCTCGCCTGCCAGCAGTTCAGCTGCGCCTGCCTCCACGCAGCCCGTCTCGGGCAGGGTCTTGAACGCCTACAGCGGCGATGAGCTGGTGTACAGCAGCACCCTTGGCGACTGGCGCACCCACAACGGTGTGGACTACGCCTGTGCACAGGACGCACAGGTGTGCGCCCCTGCCGCCGGCAAGGTGACCGCCGTGGGCACCGATGGCCGCTGGGGCAGTGTGGTGTGCATCGAGGACAGTGCCGGGCGCATCTGGCGGGTGTGCGGCACCGCCGACCCTGCCGTGCACACCGGCGATGAGGTGAGCGTGGGGCAGGCTCTGGGCCGCGCAGGCAGCATCCCCAACGAATGCGCCGAGGAGACGCACATCCATCTGGAAGTACTGCAGGGTGAGCAGTACCTTGACCCGGCAAAGCTGCTGAACTGATGCAGTTCGCCGTATCCCCTGCGTATTTTTCAGTAAAATATTCCAAGCAGCAAAAAATCGGAAAGGCCGTTCTGGTCTTTCCGATTTTTCATTCTATAGGATCGATGCAGGCTCAGGCATTTTCCAGCTCAACCACCGGCCAGCCCAGAAGGCGGATGGCTTCGCGGTCGTGGGTAGCCAGCAAGACAGGCTTTTCTCCGCAGCGCTCCCGCAGCAGCGCCGCAGCAGCGGCAAGGGTGTCCGGGTCCATGCCGGTAAAGGGTTCGTCTAACAGCAGCGTATCGCTGGCGGCCCACAAAGCCCGCAGCAGAGCCGTGCGGCGCTTCTGTCCGCCGGAAAGCCGTGCTGCAGGCAGGGCCAGTGCAGCAGCATCCATGCCAAACTGTTGAAAATCTTTTATGATTTGCTTCTTGTATTGTTCTGCACTGCCGGGCAATACCAGCGTCACGTTCTGCACAGCTGTCAGCTGCGGGCAGAGCCGGTCTTCCTGAAACACTGCTGCCACCCGGCCAACGCCCTGTACTATGCCAGAAGTGGGTTCTTCCAGCCCCATGAGGATGCGCAGCAATGTGGTCTTGCCCCAGCCGCTGGGTGCCCACAGCACCGCCGGGCCTTCCACCGTGAGGCAGAGATCCCGGAACAGCGTTTTCTTCCCGAACTGTTTTGTCAGATGCTTGATGGTCAGCATTGCGGCACCTCCCCGGTCACGGCGCGGGTCACGCAGTCCAGAAGCAGCAGGAACAGCTTTTCAAACCCGGCGCTGAGCAGGATGATCACAAACGTCCATGCGAACAGCTCCCCGGTGGAAAGGGTGATCTTGGCCCGGTAGAGTGCATCGCCGATGCTGCCATTGGGCAGGCCGATCACCTCAGCGGCTACACCGCTCTTCCAACAGATGCCAAGGGCCACGCTGCATCCCTGCCGGAAGGCCGGCAGCACCGCAGGCAGCCACACAGCCCGCAGCCGTCGGCCCAGCGGCAGGCGAAACACCTTCGTCATCTCCAACAGCTGTGGGTCTGCGCTCTGGATGCCGGTGCGCACCGCACCGTACAGCACGGGCAGCACCATTAAAAAGCTGATGAGCACCGAAAGCGATGCCCCCCGCACCCACACCAGCGCCAGAATGATAAAGCTTGCCACCGGCGTGGCTTTGACCAGCTGCAGCACCGGAGCAAGCAGCACATCTGCCGTGTGCCACGCCTGTGCGGCCACAGCCAGCACGATGCTTACGGCCACGCCCAGCCCAAAACCCAGCAGAATACGCCCGGAGCTGAAACCCACCCGCTGCCAGAACTCTGCCTGCGGCAAAAGCTGCAAAAGAGTGCGCACCGCCTGCACCGGCGAAACAAGGAACACCTCCTGTCCCACCGCCATGGCGGCGCACTGCCACACCGCCAGCCAGAAGGCCGCAGCGCCCAGCCGCTGAAAAAGTTGTTTGTGTTGGTTCATGGTTCTTTCCTGCTCCTGACGGTCTGAAATGGCCTCCGCTCTGCGGATCGTATAAGTATCATACCACATCTTTTTCCAAACGCCAATGACCCGTGCATCATGATGCATAAGAGCTTATCATGCCTGTCATTACTTTTCTTCATGTTTTTCTTTCTTGACATGAAATGCATAAAACGATAAACTGAACTGTATAAATCTCTGTCATCTTTGATGCAAGAAAGAAATGAGGTGTCTGTCCTATGCAGAAGCTCTCCGGCAAAAGCCTGCTTTTGGTCAGTTTTACGCTATTTTCCATGTTTTTTGGTGCAGGCAATCTGATCTTCCCGCCGCATCTGGGCGCACAGGCCGGTACCAGCCTCTGGCCTGCCTTTGCGGGCCTTGCCGTCAGCGCCGTCGGCCTGCCCATTGCGGGCGTGGTGGCTGTGGCACGGGCAGGCGGTCTGGATAAGCTTGCCGGCCGGGTGCATCCGGTGTTCGCCATGGTGTTCACCATTCTGGTGTATCTTTCCATCGGGCCCTGCCTTGCCATCCCCCGCACCGCCAGTACCTCCTTCCAGATGCTGGTGCCGCTGATAGGCGGCGGTACCGGGCTGCAGCTGGCCTACTCGGTGCTGTTTTTTGCAGCGGCCTTTCTGGTGGCGCTGCGGCCGGAAAAGCTTACCGACTGGCTGGGCCGCATCCTCTGCCCCTGCCTGATCGTGCTCATCGTGGTGCTGTTTGCCGGGTGTCTCATCCATCCGCTGGCGGCACACTACGGCACACCCAGCGCAGAGTACGCAGCCCTGCCCGCTGTGCAGGGCATCCTGTACGGCTACCAGACCATGGACACGCTGGCCGGGCTGAATTTTGGCGCGGTCATTGCCCTGAACATCCGCGCCCGGGGTGTCACAGAAAGCCGTGCCGTGGAGGGCGGCACCATCCGGGCCGGTTTTATTGCAGGCGGGCTGATGCTGGTGGTCTACGCCATGCTGGGCCACGCCGGGGCCGAGACCGGCACGGTGTATCCGGGCCTTGCCACCGGTGCCGAGGTGCTCACCGCTCTGGCACAGCAGCTGTTCGGCCGGGCGGGCCTTGTGCTTATTGCGGCCATTTTTGTGATCGCATGCTTCAACACCTGCGTGGGCCTGATCGCCTGCGTGGGACAGTATTTCCACCAGCTGCTGCCCCGCATCCCCTACCCTGCCCTTGCCGCCTTTTTTGCTGTGGCCAGTATGCTGGTATCGAACCTCGGCCTTGCTGCCATCATCCGGCTGTCCACTCCGGTGCTGAACGCCATTTATCCCGCAGCCATCGTGCTGATCCTGCTTTCCTTTATGCCGGGCCTTGAAAAGCACCGGGCGGTGTATCCGCTGTGCATGGGCCTGACCGCCCTGCAGAGCATCGCCGCTGCGCTGCCGCTGGGGGCAGTATCTGCCGCCGCCAACGCTCTGCCGCTGGGCAGCATGGGCTTTGGCTGGGTGCTGCCCGCAGCGGTGGGACTGGCAGCCGGACTGCTTTTAAACAAATCTGATCTGCAATAAAATAACCTGAAAGGCCCGGTTCCCATGTTACAGGGAGCCGGGCCTTTGCTATTTACTGCAGTTTTTTGCGTTTTTCGTAGTCGTTCAGGGCGGCAAGCGCTTCCTTTGCCATGGGCACCAAAGCTATCATGTTGAAAATGGTCATCAGGCCAATGCCCACGTCGCCCAGATCCCACACCACCGTGTAGGCCTGCATACCGCCGATCACCAGCATGGCCAGCGCGATCAGCTTATACACGGTCTGGCTCCACCAGTTGTCGCCGCACAGATAGGCCACATTGCCGCGGGCATAGTACAAAACGCCCAGAAAGGTGGAAAAGCTGAACAGCGCCAGCGTGGCCGCAATGAACACGACACCAAAGCCGCCCAGATGGTACTGCAGGGCAGTCTGCAAAAGGTCCATGCCCGCAAGTCCTTCCGTGATCTCCTGCGGCACCAGCAGCATCAAAAAAGCTGTGCAGCTGCAGATCACCACCGTATCGATCAGCACGCCCAGGGCCTGCACAAAGCCCATCTTGACCGGGTCGTCGCACTCTGCGGCGGCAGCTGCACAGGGTGCCGAACCGCTGCCCGCTTCGTTGGAGAACAGGCCGCGCTTGACACCGTTCATCAGCACAGCACCAAAGCCGCCAGCCACGGCCTGCCGCAGACCGAACGCTTCCGCAAAGATGCGCCCGAACACCGCCGGGAGCTTGGGCAGGTTGAACAGCACGATGCCCACGGTGATGACAAAATAGCACACCGCCATGATGGGCACCATCACGTCCAGACTTTTCACGGTGGCATTCTTGCGCAGCACGATCACCGCCGCAATGGCCGTGAGCACCAGTGTGGTAGTAAGCGGCGGAATATGGAACGCATTTTCAAACGCAGAACTGACCGAGTTGGAGATCACCTGACTGATGCCGCACCAGCAGATGAGGCCAGACACCGCAAACAGCGCCGCTACCACAGAGCGTTTGAGCTTTTTGCCGCGCCTGCGCTCCGCCAGCACATGCAGATAGTAGGCCGGGCCGCCGCGCCAGCCGCCGTACAGCGGGTCGGGCTGGCGGTATTTCTGGGCAAGGGTGGATTCGATAAAGGAGGTGGACGCACCCAGAATGGCAGTGACCCACATCCAGAACACCGCACCGGCACCGCCTGCAGAAACAGCGGCCACCACGCCCACCAGATTGCCCATGCCCACGCGGGTGGCGGTGGAAATGACCAGCGTCTGGAAGGAGGAAAGGCCGTTCCTGCCTTGCTTTTTCTCGCACACGGCGGCGATCATATCCCGGAACAGCCGCACCGGCAAAAGACGGGTGCGGCAGGTGAACCAGATGCCCGCCGTGAACAGCAGCACCACCATGAAGGAAATGCCGATGCCGCCGCCCAGCGGGATGGTGAACAGGTCGCCCCACAGCAGGCGATAGACGGATTCGATAAGATTTACCAGCAAGGCAGATTCCTCCTGTAGATCAATGGAATGAAGACGATAACTTCATTATAGTACAGTACAGAAGAATTGTAAATTCTAAAAAATCGATAGAAATAATCGATGGAACAGGATAACTTGACAAATCACATAGCTTCGATTATACTACAAACAGAAGGGGCGCTGACTGCAAAGGTCAGCTTTCCATCCCGTTA
>ERZ1027240.347-NODE-347-length-19286-cov-6.334772_pt1 | contig 19286 bp, 28 predicted proteins | sample MGYA00519263_ERZ1027240 | MGnify/ENA primary metagenome ERZ1027240 (study PRJEB26926, sample SAMN06164633) | human gut metagenome | biome: ENVO:00009003; feature: ENVO:2100002; material: ENVO:00002003 | host: Homo sapiens | place: USA | collected 2012 ... | reverse complement strand
CGAGATCAGCCTCGGTCTCGTGGGCTCGGAGATGTGTATAAGAGACAGGGCTTACACAGGTTGAAGCAGCCAAGTTAATTGGCGTTACTAAGGACACTCTTAGCAATTATGAAAGAGGTAAATCATACCCAGATGTACCTATTATAAAAAAGATAGAACAGGTATATGGCGTAACATATAGTGAAATTAAATTTTTGCCCTGATATTACGATTTAATCGTATTTACAAGGAGGTGAGAGGATGCACTTTGATTATAGAGGCATGAAAGGGTTTATTGGCTATAAAGGATATAAACAATCAGCTGTTGCGGAAAAAAGCGGTATGCCTAAGACAAAACTAAATCAGATTCTTAATGGCAATCGTAAGTGTGAAGCTGGGGACTATGCCAGCATATGTAAAGCATTAAATGTTCCGTATGAGAAATTTATAAAAGAAGGCTGATTTGTTTCTGATGCAAATCAGCCCAGCACTTAGATTAAAGGGATTTTTCTAAATGATAAGTGAAGCCTTTGTTACTGTCTGAAAAATAAGAAAGGGCAACAAGCTTATAACCCAGCTTAATCCATTTATCAGCAAGTGCTTTAGAGTAAACAAGTCTTTTCAAGATAACACCGCCTTTCGCTTTGTCATAGATAGACAAGTTTCATATCAATGATAAATGGTGTTATATCGGAAAGCAATATAAAAATTACGAAAAGCGATATTTAAGGAGGCAAGAGAGTGAAGACACAAACAATAACAGAGCTTCCAGATAAATTAGAAAGTTTATATGTAGACGCACAGAACAAGATATTTCTTCTTAATGGAAAACCAATAGGAGAAGGGATTGAATCTGTACAGATTAATTTTGACGGAACTAAGTGGAGAGTAACTATGGAATGTACTGCAACGGTAACAAAAGAAATCAGTACATATAGCAAAGATGGAGAAAGAATTGATATAGGTGAATCTAAGGGGGTGGAGAGGTGCAGATAGTACTACTGATTGGAACTGTTGTATGTGCCATAGGTTGGGTAAAGAATAGAATAGATAAACTTATATTATCCAATTATCTGGTAAAAATGAACATTCACCCAACAGATAAGGAGTTAGATGAATGTTCAAGATTTGTTATTAACAAGATATTTCACATTAAGTAAGTCCTGTATATGAATTTATGAGAGATGTAATTACATTTGTTGCAATCTGAGAAAGTACGTTGAGAGAAAAACTGCCAACCTTTCCAGCAACTTCCTTGGTTTTATTCCAATTTGTATCTTTGCGAATATTGTTTATAAATTCATGAGCTTTGGGAGTTAGGTCAACAACAGAACAGCTCCCGGTGCAACTTATAGAAGAATTATATAGATAACCATATAAATCACATTGACGCAAATGATACATAACGGTATTGAAATCGTAACCAGGTACAAGAGAATCATAATTTTCATCATCAAGGTAAAAAACTTTATCAAAGTCAGATGTCTTTTCAATGGCAAGTAATATGTCACGAATACAATCAGGATTCAATTTCATGCGAAGAATCTCCTTTCTTAAAACTAGGTGCTGCAACACCAGTAATTAAAGTATAGGAGCAAAAAGACATTTATACAAGGATTTTAAGAAAGGAGCAAGTGATGATTATAAGAACCGAGTATGCCAATTTTGGCAAGCCGGAAGATTTACTCCAGTATATGCAGGAGGAAAACATTGAGGTTGTAACAGTAGAGTCAGAATACTGGGGAGCCAAGCTTGCTCCTATGAAGATGACACAGAAAGATGTAGAAGACTGGGTAAAGATGAAGGAGGAATAAATGAATTACACAGCAATAGCAATAACAGCAATTATTTGCATAACAATATTGGTGTTATGCCATGAACCTAAGAAGAAATAGATTAAGGAAAGGAGCAGGCTTATGAAGATAGCAACAATAAAGAGAGAGCCGGAGGATATGGTGTATACAGTGGAGGAAGTGGCAACAATCATGAGGGCTTCCAAGCAGTATGTTTATACACTTATCAATGCAAATCAGATAAGGGTGCTTAAAATCCCTCATACAAGAATAAGAAAGTCAGAGCTTGAAAGATTCTTCAGGGATAACGAGGGAAAGGATTTAACGAATCCGAATGAACCAAAGGATATTGTAATTTAGGAAAGGAGGATAATATGCGGCGAGTAGGTTTGATAATTTCGTACAACAAGAGAATTAATGAGAATCTTCGAAATGGGAACACGGAGCTGGCTGCCAGATGGTACACAAGACTTAGGTTGCTGGAAATATTCAGCTTTGTACCGGAAGGAGCTTACAGACTGCCAACTATATAAAAAAGAGCCGCTTGGACCGGCGGCTCTAGTACTTAGAACATAAAATGCTCTGCAAATATAACAATATTATTGTATCAGAAATGTTCAAGTACATCAAGAAAAATTAATAAAATGGTCTTTTTTCTTGGGCTTGTAATGAATATTAACAAGTCTACGAAACAAAGATTGTTTAAAAAGGGGTGTACATGAAAAGAAGAGGTACAAGGTACATTCCCTATGACTATGAAGCGGCAATTGATAAATCTGTAGAAGATATGAATGAGGTCTTCATGGAGTACATGCTGAAGACCAAATACAGGTGCGTCTACACATGTAAGGAGATCCGGGCAGGTAATCAGCTTGAGATAGAAATATATCCAGAGTTCACCAGGAAAGAGGACATTCCGGAAGAAGGAAGGATTAAGGATAAAGAAACTCAAAGAAACCTGAACAATAAGAATGCCATTAAATATTGTGGAAGACTGATTATAGAGAATTTCACAAATGATGATATATGGATGACGCTTACATATGCAGAAGGGAATGAGCCAGCTTGCTGGGATGAGGCTGTAAAAAATATGACTAATTACATCCGGCGGATTAATTACAGGCGCAAGAAGTTAGGTCTGCCTAAAGCCAAGTACATATATGTTACAGAGCATGATCCTGATGCAAAGGTGCGCTGGCATCATCACGTTATTATGGATGGGCTTCTTGACAGAGATGTATGTGAGAAGTTGTGGAAGCTGGGAGAGCGTTCCCAGTCAAAGCGACTTGAGGAAGATGCGTATGGTCTTGTAGGAATGGCTAAATACATAACAAAGGACAAGCACCGACAGAAAAATGAGAAGCGGTGGAACTGCTCTACAGGACTTAGACAGTTCAGAGTTCGTAAGGTCCGTTCTAAGAGAAAAGGCGGAAATGGGCGGTATGTTCCTGTAAGCAAATATATAGACACATTTGTAAGAGATAAGGCTGCAAGGGAAGCAGAAATACAAGCCTGGCATCCGGAATATTCTCTTCTGGAATCACAGGTGTATTACAACGGAGTAAATGGCATGTTTTATATAACAGCAAGACTCCGGGATTGGAGAAAAAGAGATGCAAAAGGTAGATATATACATCCAAACGACAGCTAGAGGACCAGCAGTCCGTAAGCATGTAGCATACATGTATGTCTTAAAGATAGTTATTAATGGCAAAGAGTTCATTAGAAACGGCAAGGACACGCTTGAAAATGTTACAGAGAATCAGGCGGCATTGCAGGCAATAATACATGCACTTATGCGTTTCCATGAAAACTGTGAAATCCGCATAAATACAGAATGTGAGCATGTGTTAAACAGTTGTAGAAATGCTTGGCCACAACAGTGGGAAAAGGACGGTTGGAAGAAAAAGACAGGCAAGCCAGTAAAGAATGCGGATTTGTGGCAGCAGTACCTAAATGTAAGCCGAGGGCATGTTATAAGCTGGTCGGATGAGCCACATGATTTTACAAAGTGGATGGAATATGAGCTTAAGAAGATGGAGGTTGCTTATGGCAACATGTGAAGAGAAAAGAATTAAAAGTGAACTTGACAAGCTTGAGTGGCTAAGACAGGCAATACTTTCATATACCCCAGATAACAGCGTAGAAAATACAAATATGAGGGTGCATAACTTAACAGAAGTAACGGGGCATATAGCAAAGCTTAAGAGAGAACTGTACGAGTGCCAAAACCCAACTACATATTAAAAATGGGAATGGCGCAAATCCGCATAAATACAAAATGGGAGTAACATTTTACTCCAAATATATCTACACGGTACTTATTCACGCACAGATTAAGAATATATCACAGGTTTTTTATCTGGCAAGGTAGTCCTCCCGGCATGACCGGGAGGGGAAAGGAGAGTATGAGCAAACAGAGTAGGGCAAGAGAATTTAATAAAAATGCGAGACAAGCAATTATTGAGAGAGATATGGGAAAATGCATCTTTTGTCAAATGAAGTATCACATAGATGAAGCAGATAGCTTTGCGTTAAGAATATTTTCAATAATGCATTATATACCGAGAGCACATAACGGTCTTGGAATACCGGAGAATGGAGCGATAGGCTGTCAGTTTCATCATGATATGCTTGACAATGGAAAACAAGGAAGGCGAGAAGAAATGCTGGAGATGTTCAAGAGATACCTTAAACAGTTCTACCCTTCATGGGATGAACAAGATTTAGTATACAGAAAATGGAAGGAGTAAATATGTTTGATACATTTGGAGAATTTGATAGTGCAGAGGAAATAAATAAGGCGGCAGCAGGGCAACTGGCGCAGGGGGATACACAGGCAATAAAGGACATTGCAAGAGAAAATGGCCTTGATCCGGCCGATGCAGAGGATTATATAGACGGAGAGGTATCGGAACTGTGCAATCCACTTATGGCGGCGCTGGGAAAAATAAAGATTGAAGAGGAGGAACTTAAGCCAGTTGAGATAGTACAGGATTGGATAAATTATATAAAAGCACAGGTTACAGAGCATCCTGATATGGCTGTGGCAGTACGCAGGAAGGGAAAAACAGTAAAAGGCTGTATAGCGGAGCTTCTTAAGTGGAGTTTTAAAAATTGTTATCCGGTAGATAAGGATATTGTTAAGGCAGCAGGCATAGGAACACCAAGTGTAAAGATGGGAATACCAGGAATGGGAAGAGCATATGAAATCATAAAGGCTTATTACCTTGGAGGTACGAGATGCAGATAAAGAAGGCAATAGCATATCAGGGCAGGTTTCCAAGAAATGATAAAGAATTATCTCTGGTTGCAGATATTGTAGATATAGAGCCAGGGAATAAATATCTGATAGTAGACCTGTATAGTGACCGAAACCATATTTACAGAATGATTATGTGTAATGATGGTTATATTCACTATGATTATACTGATAATAAAACAGACAGGAAAAGTGATTGGAACAATCCATATAGAGCAGTTATTAGTGAAGCGTATATATCAAAAAGAGATGCAATGATAATAAAACAGTATGCAGAGGATATGGGAATAGATAAGCCATATAGAAAGCGAGCAAAAGACTATATTGACAGCATAGAAGACTATATTGAAAGAAAAAAGATAGGAACCCAGGACTTAAGGAAAGAAGCAGAAATGCAGAACCTATTTAAAATGGTTCCAAGCATACCTGAAAAACTGTTAGATGCAATTGAAATGCATGCTGACAGGTGCAATCTAATCTATTATAAGCGACATGGAAATTATGCAGATTATAAATGCTGCCAGTGTGGACAAAAATATACATTGAGAAATTCTGATTCAGAAGGATTTGAACCGGTGAAAATATATCCTGTTCCGAGAGATGGAGAAGACTTCACGTGTATAAAATGTGGCAAGAGCGCTCGCTTAAAACCATTAGGAAGAGCAAAAACAACACATCAGGAGTTTAATACTGTTTTATATCAGACAGCTGCTGATGAAACATTGATAGCGAGAATATTCTATACGGATGTTACGAGAGACGAATTTGTTTCATGGAGGATAGCCACATCGGAAAAATTAAGAATGTTTCTTTTTCTTGGAAAGATAAGGATATATTATCACGGATATTCTAATAACTGGTATCCAGTGCGGGAATTAGATTACAACTCAATTTCAACATTAACGATGGTTGGAGAGGAAGACATAAAAAATAGCTGCTTAAGATATATGCCATATAAGTTATACACATTACTTAATCAGGGTGGGGATAGTTATACGGCAATTAATATGCATAAATTAATAGCAATAGAGAGTTATGCCAGATGTACACAGTTAGAGACTCTTTATAAGAATGGTTTTGAAGGTATGTGCAGACAGATATTGTGGCATAAAGGAAGAACCAGAGAGATAAAAAAGAGTGAAGTAGAGCTGCACAGGATATTAAAAATTACAAAAGAACAGCTTGCCTGGTTAAGACAAGCTCCCAAGCAAGGCTTTTCACAATTGAAAATGATACAATTTGCAGATTCAAAAAAGATTGCGATTAAAGATTATGGGATGTTGTCTGAACTATGGGGGTCATATGGTGGCGAAGGTGAAAGATTAGAGAAAGCATTGAAATATCAAAGTTTGCAGAAATTGTATAACTTTATAAGTAAAAATTCAAAAGATTATTTTGAAAGTATGGATAGTACCCTGAGAGAATATGTTGATTATCTGAAAGAGCGTGAAGCTGGGGGATATGATATGACAAACAGTGTGTATATTAGACCTAAACACTTGCACCAGACATATATGCAATTAAGAGAAGAGACTGAACGTAAAAGAGATGAAACATATCTAAGTAAAATGGCTGATAAATATCCAGAGATAGCTGTTCGTTCACAGAAAATTCCGGCAAGATATACATGGGAAAATGATGGATTAATGATAAGACCGGCCAAAGATGCAATTGAAATTGTAATGGAAGGGAGAATTCTTCATCATTGTGTAGGTTCAGATAGTCAGCGTTATATGGATAATTACAACAAAGGAAAGGCTTGGATAATGGTGCTGAGAAAGAAGGAATTCCCAAACATACCATATATAACGATAGAACTGCAGTGTAATACTATAGTTCAATGGTATGGGAAAAATGATACAAAGCCAGACAGGAAAATAATAGAAGCTTTTCTGAAAAAGTATATTGAACACATTAAACCTAATAGAACAAAGAAAACGGCATAAGAAAGGAAAAAACATGATAGAGATAATACCTACAGGAACATTTGATGAGTGGCAGCAGGCATTGGATACGGAATTTAGTAAGAGTGCCGAGAGCTTTATAAGAATAGGCTATCTTTTAAAAGTGGCCAGAGATACGGATATTCTTAAGGATACACCGTATGCAAATGTAATAGATTATGCAAAGATAAGATATGGCTTGGATAAGACACAGGTGTCCCGCTTTATAGCCATAAATGAAAGGTTTGGAAGTAAAGAAGATGATTCTACCCTGGAGGACAAATATAAAGGATTTGGGTATGCCAAGCTTGCTTTAATGCTTAATATGCCAGATGAAATCATACAAGAAATATCCCCGGATTATTCTAAATCTGAAATAGAGGACATTAAGAAGGAAATCGATGAGGAAAAGAAGATATCTGACATAGAGGTTTTGATCGAGGGCAAAGATGAAAGCGTGAAAGAACTTAATGAGCTTGAGCAGGTATTGCATCGACTGTTCTATGACAATCCAGAACTGTTTACAAAGATACATACATCAGCGTATGAGACAGAGGAATTGGTAGATATACTGGCTCCTACAGGCGAAATGATATATTCAGTCCGTCTTCCGGGGGTTGGCCGCCTTATGTTAAGTATTAAGGCAGACTCTGGCAGAATAACGATAACCAATGTGCGAAGCATGGAAAAGACAGAATGGAACATAGAGAGCCTTGCGGAATCCGTAATAAATATATTTAGTATGGCAGCGGATACAGAAGATCCGGCTAAGGCATGGACGAGCATCTATAAAGAGGAATATCCGAAAAAAGCAGAAGTTGCACTGGTACAACAGGAAAAGCCAGTGCAGAGAAAAGAGAAGAAGGTGCAGAAAGCCAAGATTGAGAAACCTAAGCCACAGCCGGTAGAAGAGAATGCGGAAGAGGAGCAGATACCAGGACAGGACAGCGTGCTTAATCATCCGGAGTATTTACCGGAAAACGGCAATAATAAGGCAGATTCCAAAGAAAATGCGCAGGAAACAGATACATTTGTGGATAAGCAGCAGGAAAAACCGCCATATTCTGAAAAAGTTTCTGTAGAGAAAGAAAAAACGGAGTCAAATATGCAAACAAATGCGATAAATACAGAATGTGAGGACGAAGTAGACGCACTTGGAAACTACATGAATTGCTGGGAGGCGATATGTGATGCACACCGTAAGATCGCCATATTTATCGAGGATTACAGCACACCTGATACAACACCAGATAATATGCGAATAGAAGCAGCAAGAATAAATGCAGTTACATTGGCGGAAGAATTGGAACAGCTAAAAGCTTTGTAGACCGCATAAATACAGAATAAGGAGAATGATTATGATTAAATGTGATAAAGGAATAATCAAAATGGAGGGAACACCCGCACTATTAACAGCAGAATTAGGAGTAATAACAAGGGAAGTGTATAGAGGCATGATTAGAGCAGGACTCTCGGAGAATTTTGCTAAGAGCAAAATAGAGCATATGCAGGAAATTGCCCTGATGACGGATGAAGAATTTGAAAAAGAGAAGGAGAAGACTTTGGATGAAAAAGCAGAGAAACTTGCAGATATGATACTAAAAAGCATGGGTATATGGAGGTAAATATGACGACAGGAATAATATGTTTTATAGCCGGCTTTATAACGGCATGGGTAATATCAGCATTATGTAATGCAGGAAGGGGAAACTGGGATGAATAGAGATTGTATTATGATTAATCTGGAGCAGAAAGATTGTAAGGGGCTTATTGAGTTATATTGCGCCAAGGAGGATAAGCCTTGCCCATTCTATAAGCCGGCGGATAAATACAATAGAGATGGCAGCAGAAAGAAGGAATAGATAATGCGGAAAACTATTTCTAAAAAGATCAGAAAAAATGTGTATTAAAAATACAATGGCCATTGTGCATATTGTGGCTGCTCCATACCGGAAACAGGAACGACAGAAGTACACAAAGACAAAGATTTCAAATCTGAGTACATAATTTTTAAAAATAAAATTAAGACAAAGCAGTGTAGCATAGAATATGCACAAGGATATTTGTACTGCTTAATAAATATGTTTGTGACTGATGATAGTCTGTATGATGAATATTCAAAGGCAATAGATGACATAGGAGTGAGGTGATTATATGTGGAAAATAACAAAGAAAGACGGTAGTACAGTAGAGATAGAAAGAGATAACAGCCTTGTAGTATACATAAATGAGCTTAATAACGAATCAGATCTTGATGAGATAGTAAAGATAGAGAGGTGTCCGGATGAGCAAAAGACGACATAAGCACCTGAATGAATATACATGCTGTGAGCAGTGCTCTAACAGCGTGGCAGCAGACGGAACATATACATGCAATAGAAAGACGATAATAGAGAATTATATGTCAGCGGAAGAAAATAAAGCGTGCAAATCGGAATATGAAGGACTTAGGGGTGTACCTGAAACTCTAGGAGGTCTTGGAGATGCAAGATTCTACGAAAAGGAATGAGATTGTTTATCGAATACATTGCTTAAACGACGAAGGATATGTCAAGGTTGCGAAAGACTTTGAAACGACCGAGGATGCACAAGAATACATAGAAAAACATAAACGCATAAAAGAAAATTATCCGCTGATATTCGCTGAACCGCGAGAATAAATTAGAAAAAGAGGAACAATAAATGCTAACATTACCAATAAAAACGAGATGGTTCGACATGATTCTTTCTGGAGAGAAGAAAGAAGAGTATCGAGAAATAAAAGAATATTACGAAACAAGATTCCAGAATCTGTTCGGAGCCATAACCATATATCCATTATATCCACCAGACAATTTCTTAGATAGAAGCGAATTTGAGTTATTGCAAGGAGAAGCAGTACCAGAGGAGATAAGGAAAGACAGTGTTCAGGAGATTATTTTCCGTAATGGATATAGCAAGGATTCTAAAGCAATAAAAGCAAGATGCAGATTAAGGATTGGAAAAGGGAGACCAGAGTGGGGAGCTGAACCAGATAAGCATTATTATATTTTGGAAATCTTGGATAAGGAAAAACTGGCAGCAGATGAGAAGAGGGTAGGTGATGAATAACTTGAAAAATGACAATATAAAAGACCTCCTTAAGCAGTACAGTGATTTGATTAAGGAGAAACAGGAAATACAGGCCGCGATTGATAAGATACAAAGAGAACTTGATAAAATGGAAACTGAAGGGTATACGGAAAAGGACAGCGTTACCGGTGGAGATGGAGGTAAGCAGCATTTTGTTGTAGAAGGCTTCCCTTATCCGGCATATTCACGGAAGAGAACACTTCTTTTAGTGCGACAGCGGCAGCAGATAGACATTAAAGAGAAGATAGATACGCAGATAAACCTCATAGAACAATGTATTAATCAAATTGACAATAGCAGAATGCGGAGGCTTATAACATTAAGATACATAGAAGGTTTATCTTGGGTGCAGGTAGCAAGAAAGATGGGAAAACACCACACAGCAGACGGCTGCAGAATGGCAGTAGAAAGATTTTTAGCAAAAATTTGAAGTTTGTTCGCTCTGTTCGTTTTGTCTGTGCTAATATCTAAACTGGACTTGATGGACTGCATGAGTTATCCATTAAATATTAAATACCCCCAGTAAGACACTAGCTTAAGGCTGGTGTCTTTTTTGTATGCCAAGAAAGGAGCTGATTGTGTGAGGTTAACAGATAAACAACGGAAATTCTGTGATGAATACCTTATAGACCTTAATGCCACACAAGCGGCTATTAGGGCGGGGTACACAGAAAAGTATGCAAATACAAATGCATCAAAATTACTACAAAATACTACAATTTCACAGTACATAGGAGAAAGACAAAAAGAACTATCGCGCAAGACAGAGATTACTCAGGAGCGAGTAATCAGGGAACTTGCCTTGATAGCTTTTTCTAATACAGCAGATTATGCACATGTAGTTGAAAAGAAAATGAAAGCCGAAGTAGGCGGTATACTTGTGGACATACTGAATGAGGACGGCAAACCTGCTACATACAGGACTGTAGAGCCAGTATTGACAGAAGAGCTTACAGAAGAACAGAAGCGTGCCTTAGCTGTTATTAAGAAAGGACGAGACGGATTGGAGGTCAAGCCATGTGATAAGGTAAGGGCATTGGAGCTTCTTGGCAAACATCTTGGAATGTTCACGGATAAGATAGAAGCAAATATAAACGATTCTGTAAAGAATGAGCTTGCAGAGCTTCTTGCTCAGCGTAAGGCAAGGGGTGAGCCTAGTGCTGCTAAGTGATAAGTATTGGGATTACATAGATACACCAGCAAGAGCAGAATTCCTTGAAGGCTCTACTGCATCAGGTAAGACAACAACAGTAGCTGTGAAGTTCATAATGAATGTAGCTGAGTCGGATATGAAGCTGCATGTTATAGCTGGTAATACAACAGGCGTTATCGAGAAGAATATAATCAATGCAGATATGGGATTACTTCAGATATTCCCTAATTTGGAATACTGTGGTAATGGCGATAAAGAAAATAAACTTCCACACATTAAATTTAAAACTGGCAGCAGTACCAAGATAATATATATTCTTGGCTATGATAATGCCAGTAAATGGAAAAATGCACTTGGAAGTCAGTTTGGTTGTGTGTGGGTAGATGAGTGCAATACAGCTAACATAGACTTCATACGAGAGATATTCGGACGAAGTGAATACTTTGTCGGTACACTTAACCCAGACGCACCTACATTACCCATATATTCAGAGTACATCAATCACGCAAGACCGATTGATAAGTACAAGGCAGATGTGCCTGAAGAGATATGGAAGGACCTTAACGGTTGTGAGCCTATTAAAGACTGGGTATATTGGTTCTTCACATTTGAAGATAATATATCCATGACACCAGAGAAGATAGAACAGAAAAAAATGAGCTATCCTCCCGGTACCAAGATATATAAAAACAAGATATTGGGATTAAGAGGCAAGGCTACAGGTCTTGTCTTTTCTAATTTCTGCAGGCGGCATGTTATTACTAAAGAACAGGCTAAGGCATTTATTAAGCGAGAATATGACGACAAGCAGACAGAATGGTTTGTAATATATACAAGCGGTCTTGATACGGCATATTCAACTAAGAGTCCTGATACTATTGCAATGTCCTATATGGGAATAACAAACAAAGGGAAGCTAATTATACTGGCAGAAAGGGTATATAACAATGCGGCTCTTGATATCCCCATAGCACCGTCTGATACAGTAAGAAATTACATAGACTTCCTGGAACGCAACAGAAAAGAATGGGGCGGCATGGCAAAGAACACCTTTATTGATAACGCTGATCAGGCAACAATAACAGAATTTGCCAAGTATAAGAGAGAACATCACGAATGCCTGTATATATTCAATAATGCGTACAAGAAAGTAACAATAATAGACAGAATTAACCTGCAGCTTGGCTGGATGTCCTTTAACGACGAAAAGGGCAAAGAGCCAAGTTATTATGTTGTAGATACATGCACGAACTACACAGGGGAACTGCAGGTATACAGTTGGCTGGAAGATAAAGACTGTGAGCCGGAAGATGGAAATGACCACATGGTAAACAGTACGCAATATGGCTGGATACCATACAGGGACAAAGTTGGAGTAGAGAACAGATAGGAGAGTGAGAGAGGTGAGCATATTTAATACTATGGCTGATAAGATAAGAGATGGAATAAGGACATGGTTGCGTGTGCAGCCGGCACAGAGAGGAATAATTAATATACAGGAAATCTTCGACTTTGAAGGTAATGCCATTAAGAATCAGATATGGTACAGAGGTGTAAGTGAGGAACTGTCACAGCTGTATGATCAGATTGATGGAGATAAGACAAGATTCTGGGCTGCAAAATGCTCTCCTGGATTAGCGATAAGAAAGATACATGTAGGATTACCTGCAATGATGGTTGATATGCTTGCAAGTATTGTTGTTGCAGATATGAACGAGGTAGACGTTGGCAGCAGGCAGTCAGACTGGGATAAGATAGCAGAAGAAAACGATTTTGCAGAACTTGTAAAGCAGGCAATAACAGACACTCTTATTGTTGGAGATGGCGCATTTAAACTATCCATAGATACGAATCTAAGCCAGTATCCGATTATAGAGTTTTATCCAGGCGACAGGGTAGAGATAATAAGAGAACGCGGCAGAGTGAAAGAGGTTGTGTTTAAGACAGTATATACAGTTAAGAATCAAGAGTACATTCTGCTTGAAACATATGGCAAAGGCTATATAACATATATGCTCACAAGAGATAATAAAGAATGTGATATCAGCACTGTGCCGGAGCTTGCAGGTTTAAGACCTGTAACATGGGAAGATAAAAGTTTTATGATGGCCATACCGCTTATGTTCTATAAATCAGCGAAGTTTAAAGGTAGAGGTAAAAGTATCTATGACAGTAAGATAGATGAATTTGATGCACTGGATGAAGCATGGAGCCAGTGGATGGATGCCTTAAGACATAACCGTACAAAGGAATATATACCCGAGAATTTACTTCCTAGAAATCCATACGATGGAAAAGTTATGCTGCCAAATTCATTTGACAACGCTTATATACAGTATTCGTCTCCTATGGCAGAAGGTGCAAGTTATAAGATAGAGAGGGAACAGAGTGAAATACCACATGAAGGGTATCTTGCTACATATATCACGGCATTGGACCTTTGCTTACAGGGAATCATGAGTCCTTCTACATTGGGAATAGATGTAAAGAAGCTTGATAATGCAGAAGCACAGAGGGAGAAGGAAAAAGCAACGCTGTACAGTAGGAATAATATTGTCAATCAGCTCCAGAAGGTTCTTCCGAAGCTTGTAAAAATGACATTGCAGGCGATAGATACACTTAATAATTCAACAACACAGGAGATTGACGTTGATGTGACATTTGGTGAATATGCGAACCCTAGCTTTGAGAGCCAGGTTGAGACAGTAAGCAAAGCTAAACAGGGTGGTATCATGAGCGTTGAAGCATCTGTTGATGAACTGTATGGTGACACTAAAGATGATGACTGGAAACAGGAAGAGGTTGCAAGGCTTAAGGCTGAACAGGGGATATCTGATATGGAAGAGCCGGCGCTCAATATGGAATCAGATGGCTTCACAGTTGATGGTGCTGATAACAATTTTACAGGCTTTGATAACAAATGAGGTAGCTTATGGCACTTAACACAGATTATGATATAGAGAAAGCCTTTAAAGCCATAGAAGATGAGTTGATTGCTTCTATGATGCGTAATCTTGCGAACCACAGAGCAGAAGAGACAGATATGGGGTTTAACTGGTCACAGTGGCAGGTAGAACAGCTTAAGGCTCTGGAAAAGTATAAAGCACAGAATAAAAAGAAGTTCACGAAGTCGTTTAGCAACATAAATGACTCTATTGACGCAATGATATTTGCAGCCAGACAGGAAGGCGGTACAGAGCAGGAACAGAAGATATTAAGAGCTTTGAAGAAAGGCTTGAAAGCATCTAAGGTGTCACAGGGCGCTGAAGGTGCTTTTTTTAAGCTTAATACAAGAAAACTGGAAGCTCTGATAAAAGCCACAAAGAATGATTTTGGTACAGCAGAGAAGGCAATGCTCAGGATGTCCGAAGACAAATACAGACAGATAATATTTAATGCACAGGTATATGCAAATACAGGTGCAGGAACATATGAGAAGGCTGTAGATATGGCTACAAAGGATTTTCTTAAGGCTGGTATTAACTGCATAGAATATTCCAACGGTGCAAGACATTCAATAAAATCATATGCCAAGATGGCAATTCAGACAGCGTGTAAGCGTGCCTATTTGACTGGAGAGGGCGAAATGAGACAATCATGGGGAATTAGTACAGTTATTATGAATAAGCGTGCTAATGCCTGTCCTAAATGCCTTCCGTTTGTTGGTAAGATTCTTATAGATGATGTGTGGAGTGGAGGAAAGGCGTCAGATGGTCCTTATCCGCTTATGTCTTCTGCTATGGCAGCAGGACTTTACCACCCTAACTGCAAAGATGTACATACAACATATTTTCCTGAACTTGATGATGAGCCTAATAGCAAGTTTTCCAAGAAAGAGCTTGAGCAGGTTAAGGAAGATTACAGGCAGGACCAGAAACAGCAGTATGCAGGCAGAATGGCGGAGCAGTACGGCAGACTATCAGAGTATTCACTTGATCCGGATAATAAGAGAATGTATGCGGCGAGGAAGGAGCAGTGGGAAAAACAGGAATATGGTGCTATTGATGAATACACATCATCAAAGAAAGAATATGATGCACAAGTTCACAAGTTAGCTAAACTTGAAAAGGAAACAGACAATGCACTTAATGCTTATATGGATGTTATGGATACACCTCAAGCAGCAGAGTATGAAGAGGTATTTAATAAAAAATTTGATGAAACAGAAAATCTGAAACAGATAGTTAAAGATTTGAAAGCAGGATTGTCAGGAAAAGAAGCAAAAGCTGTTAGACAGATGGAAAAGGAACTTTCTTTAAGAACTGGAATACCAATAGATAAAGTTGAAATGTCAGGATTGAAATATGATACCGCTAAAATGGTATATGATTCTTATGATGTTGTTTTGAAAAAATTCCCTGAACTGAAAGGACAGCTAGCATCTTTCAAATATAGTAGCGATTTAAAAGGTGGTACATATGCAGGTTGTGTAACATATACGGGAGAAATCAAAGCATATGGAAAATTTGCTAATTATGAAAAATTAGTTCAAGCATATGCAAATGATGTTGCTCAAGGGTTTCATCCAGTTGGTACAGACCACAACAGTATTATTGTACATGAATTAGGTCATGCCTTAGATGGATATATGTCAAAAAAGGGACTGCTTGATGGAAATGTTCACAGAACAACGAGCAAAACAGTAAAAGATATGACTCTGAAATTAGCGGGATTTGATAAGCAGGAATTAGCGGATGATTTGAAAAAACAAGGCTTGACGCTATCTCAAAGACGTGATATTTTAGAAAAAAAAGAAAGAGATTTCATAGCTGAACATGTTAGTGTTTATGCAGCAAAATATGATTATGTTAAAAATAGAACTAAAGTAGATTCTGAACGTGAATTTTTCGCAGAATGTTTTGCAGAATATATGATGAGTGATAATCCAAGAAAAACAGCAAAAATATTTGGCGAAATTATTGAAACAGCATTAGGAAGGTGATGTAAATGTTTTCGAGTGATGCTACAGCGGAAGAAATTCGTCAATTTGACCAACTTGAGTATGAAGGGGATAAGAAAGGCTTAATGGAATATTATCGTCAACTTGGAGGAAAAAAGAGCGGATTAAAAAAATTTTTAATAGATGGCTTGATAAGGCCATCAAATCCGGTTGCTTCTTTAGAACGTATTAAAAGTGATTCTAAATTAAAACTGACAAATGCTGAATGGGAGTATGCAAGAAAGATTGCGTTTGAACGTCTTAAAAAACTTATGATAGAAGAGTATGCAGCTACTGATGAAGAGATGAATAGTGACGAGACAAAAGAATATTTTAAATCTTTAGGTTTTGCGGATTTTTTAGAAGTTTAACAGCCACCAGTCGAGAGATTGGTGGTATTTTTATACCCAATTTTAAGAAAGTGAGGATTTAGAAATGAAGAATTATATTGGAGTAAAAGTGGTGGCAGCAGAGCCAATGAGTAGGGGCGAATACAATGAATACAGAGGGTGGAAGATACCAAGTGACGAGAATCCAGAAGATGAAGGCTATCATATAAGATATCCTGATGGATATGAGAGTTGGTGTCCTAAGAAACAATTTGATGAAGCGTATAGAAAATGCGACAATATGACATTTGGAATTGCTATTGAAGCCATGAAAAAAGGTAATAAGGTAGCAAGAAGAGGTTGGAACGGAAAAGGAATGTTTGTTGTATATCAGAAAGCATATCCGAATGGAATCCCCTGCAATAAGCAAACAGCGGAAGCATGGGGGTTAAACGAAGGTGATTTGTTTATATGTAACCCATATTTTCAGATAAAAAATGTGGATGGTTCACATTCAATGTGGGTTCCAAGTATTAACGATTGTCTCGCTGAAGACTGGATTATAGTAGAATAGTCCAAAGTTGCACCAGTGCAACACAATTTAATATTAGTTATTAAGCACGCATGGCAAATAAGCTGTGCGTGCCTATTTTTTTTATGCCCAAAACTTAATGGCAATAAACTTTAGGGAAATGCCGACGGGCGGTAAACGGAAGAAAGGAGATAGAGTGATGAGAAAGACATTACCTATGAATTTACAGCTCTTCGCAGAAGGTGGAGATGGTAACGGCGGCCAGAACGCTGGAGGAGATAGTGGACAGGCAGGACAGCAGGGTAATCAGAATAATCAGCAGGCGGCTGGTGTTGATTATGACAAGATACAGGCAATGCTGGATAATGCGACTGCCAAGAAAGAGAATGCTGTGCTTAAAAGCTATTTTCAGCAGCAGGGATTATCAGAAGATGAGATAAGTCAGGCTATTGCAACATTTAAGCAGAATAAGCAGCAGCAGACAGAACAGCAGCAGAACGCTAATGCTAATCTTCAGAATGAAGTGGCAGCTGCACAGAAGGTTGCTGAACAGGCTCAGATTGAGCTTGCAGCTACAAAGGTAGCAATGACACTTGGTATAGAAGCTAAGACACTTCCCTATGTGCTTAAGATGGCTGATTTCAGCAAGGTAAAGGGTGTGGATGGAAAGGTGTCTGAAGATAATATCAAAGCTTCACTTGAGCAGGTACTTAAAGATGTACCAGCACTTAAGCCAAGTATGGAGAACAATGCTGGCTTCCAGATAGGTGCTCCTGGTAACAATGGAAATGGCAATCCGGGTAATGATGATGCGATAAGAAAGTTATTCGGATTAAAGCCAAAGCAGTAAAGAAAGGAATAGGATTATATGAATAATATCGAATTATCTACAATATACCTTCCAATACTTGATGAGGTGTATAAGGAAGGTGCAAAGACCTCAGTATTAGATGGTGATGAAACAACAGTAAGAAAAGGCAATAACGGTGAAATCAAGATTGCGAAGCTTGATATGGATGCACTTGGTGATTTTGATAGAAAGTCAGGTTATACAAAGGGTTCAACTTCACTTACATGGGAAACAGTTAAGTACGATAAGGAACGTTCACAGGATTTAAGAATCGACCGTCTTGATAATGATGAAACACTTGCACAGCCATTTGCCAAGTTATCAAGCGAATTCTTAAGAACAAAGGTTATTCCGGAAACAGATGCCGCGCGTATTGCTAAAATCTGTGGAACTAAGGATATAACAGTAAAGGAAGAGAATATTGAAACAGGAGCTGAATTAATAACAGCGTTAAGAGCTTGTGCTAATAAGATGGATGAGGATGAAGTTCCTATGGAATCACGTATTTTATTCATCACACCTACATTAGCTTCTCTTGCGGACGATATGGATACAACTAAATCAAGAGAAGTACTTAAGAGATTTTCTCAGATCATATCAGTTCCACAGTCACGTATGTACACATCAATAACCCTTCATGATGGTAAGAATTCATATGGATATGAAAAGACTAAGGCAGCTTATACATTATCAAAGGATACATCACCACAGCCGGGTAAGACTTATTACACAAAAGAAAGTGAGGGCAATTATAAGGCTGTTAGTAGTCCAAGTGGAACACAGGTTGAAAATTACGAGATGACAACTAAGCCGGCTAAGAATGTTAACTTCTTATGTGTAGAGAAGTCTGCAGCTGTAACAGCTATGGATCAGTATATTAAGTACTTTAGTCCAGATCAGGACCAGGATGGCGATAGTCATGTATTCAAGTATCGTAATAATAATCTTTATGGCCATGTATATGAGAATAAGACCGCTGGGGTATATGTATCACATAAGGATAATTAAGGAGGAATCATTATGGCAGATACAGTAATTGGATTGACCTTTGAACCAAAGGTTATTAGGTCAAAGAAAACAGGTAAGGCAAAGGAAGACAAGCCCAAGGAAGAGAAAGTAACAGCAGATGAACCAAAGGAAGATAGGACAGAATAGGCGGTGGTCTTATGGTATATGCAAGTAAAGAACAGTACCTGAGCGAGCATAATCTTATCCCGGATGAACAGATAGAACGAAGATTAAAGCAGGCGAGCCGTCATATCGACTCGCTTACTTTTAATCGTATAACATCAAGAGGCTTTGATAATCTGACAGAGTTCCAGCAGGCAATAGTCATAGACGTATGCTGTGATATGGCTGATTTTGAGTATGAGAATGAAGACATGATTAATTGTG
>ERZ1027240.318-NODE-318-length-20303-cov-4.310648_pt1 | contig 20303 bp, 8 predicted proteins | sample MGYA00519263_ERZ1027240 | MGnify/ENA primary metagenome ERZ1027240 (study PRJEB26926, sample SAMN06164633) | human gut metagenome | biome: ENVO:00009003; feature: ENVO:2100002; material: ENVO:00002003 | host: Homo sapiens | place: USA | collected 2012 ... | reverse complement strand
ACTGGAGGAATATGGACTGACTCAAGATTTCATGTCTAATTTGAGTATAACAGCACTTTTTGGAGGGCTGGAAGTGGGATGGTGGGATGAATTTCCATTACTTATAGACGGTTGGGAAATAATTAATGAAAACAAAGAATTTGAACCGGTTGCAGAAGCTTGGGTCACAGATGAGGTGAATGCTGGTATGGAAACTCCTGAAGATGAAATAGCAACTGTGTCAATAGACGTTACAAGTACTGCACAAGAATCCACTACTGTATTCTCATTGGTCAGTTTAAAAATAAAGTTACCTATAATGATTGTAGATACTGATTAAAAATTAGTTTGCATTAACAATAGTCAGCAATACTCCCTCCTGAACCACAACTCGAACACCGGGTCGGAGAACACGTACTGTTCTCCTTCTTTCGCTATGAAGTCACGTTCGGTCAATATTCGTTTGTTGCGTGTGATGGTTTGGGCGCTTCCCAGTTCATACTTGCGTACCACGGTGGCAGAGTTGAGGCGGTACTCACCGTCGGCAACAGCACGTAGCATGGCTGTTTGGGCAGCAGTCAGGTTTTCGGTATCGTTCATGAACATAGGCATGTTGGTGTCTATCAGTTGGCGGGTACGGATTTCGATAATCTCATCTGTCACTTTTTCAGACGTACCGCTCCAGATGAAATAGCACAACTGTTGCAAATACCACGAATGGCATTTCACGATGTCGCACAGTTGTTCTGCTTGCTGTTCGCTGATTTCTTTGTTCGTCCGGTGGAAGGCATTGACGATGAAGGGCACCCATTCCTCTTTCTTTATCTTTTGCAGGAACAGTACTTGTCCGAAGCGGTAGAAGGGGTTAGAAGAATTGTTGAAGATGTCCATCATCATATGCCGCTTGCTTCCGTAAAAGCAATAGGAAACTTGTTGCTGCTTCTGCCAGGCAGAGCGCATTTTTCCCTCCATACTTTTGTAGCCGGGTAGTAGTGCCAGTTGTTGGAACTCGTCGATGCAGACAATCAGGTGTATGCCTTTGGCAGCTGCTATCTTTTCGGGTAGTTCCAGTATCTCCATGACACTTTTTTCTTCCAGTTCCAATTTCAGGTCAAAGGAGAGGGTATCGGTTGGGTCGCTCTTCAATGTGATACTGGGAGAAACGGCTTTAAGAAACTGTTTCACATCTTCAAGCCTCTTTTCAAGGGTGGAGGCGGCGCAAGAAATGACTTCTCGCGCAAAGATGCGGTAGAATTCAGCTTCCGTCTTGATGCTGAATGCATCAATGAAGCAGACACGGATATGCTTGTCTTCTTGTGTCAGTTCGTCCATAGCTACTTTTACAAGCGACGATTTTCCCCATCGGCGCGGTGAAATAAGCATTACGTTGATGCCCGATCCAAGCAATTCTTTCAGTTGCTTTCGTTCTTCTACCCGATTGACGAAACTTTCTTTATCAACCAGTGTGCCGTATTGAAAAGGTGATTTCATAAGCTTTCTGTTCTTGATTTAATGACAAATATACAAATTATACATCAATGTATAATACATCTATGTATAATTTTGTTTGAGCACATGTGCAAAAACACCCACTTTTTGCACATGAAACGGAGAACGTGAGCAAAAAAGCCTTATTTTTGCTCACGTTATTGATTCCGAGTATAGTATTAAACACAAATATACCATGAAAAGTAAGACTCTTGCATTGATTCTATTATGCTGCGCCGCCTCGCTGGGCGCTAAAGTAAAACTGCCTGCACTGGTAGGCGACAACATGATACTGCAGCAGCAGACTGAAGTGAAACTGTGGGGAACGGCTGCACCGAAAGCCGAAGTACGCGTCACGCCTTCGTGGAACGGACAAACCTCCACTTGCCGTGCCGATAAGGACGGACGTTGGCTGCTTGCCGTGAAAACTCCGGCAGCAGGATACACGCCTTATGAGATAACCTTTGATGATGGAGAAAAAACTACGTTGACGAATGTCCTAATTGGTGAAGTATGGCTTGCTTCCGGTCAGAGTAATATGGAAATGCCCTTGAAAGGTTTTGCCGGCTGTTGCATCATGAATGGGGTGGATGATATCATAGCTTCTGCCGAAAATAAGGGTGTGCGCATGTTCACCGTTCCCAAGCACCAGACTTATGAACTGCAAACCGACTGCAAAGGTAGCTGGAACATATCTTCCATAGAAACCGCACCCGATTTCAGTGCGACGGCCTACTATTTTGCCACTTCGTTGAGCCGTGCCCTCCGGATTCCGGTCGGCATCATCTGTAGCGCTTACGGTGGATCCACTGTAGAAGGTTGGATAAGCCGTGAACTGCTGGAAAACTATCCAGACATATCTCTCAACCCCGATTCCATCGAACGCCTGCATCCCATGCTCCGCCCCATGCTGATGTACAATGCCATGCTGAAGCCGCTTCAGAACTATACCATCAAAGGGTTCATCTGGTATCAGGGAGAGTCGAACGTAGGTCGCCATGAAACATATGCCGAACGCTTGGCCGACATGGTGCAGCTGTGGCGCAAGGAATGGGGGCTGGGCGAATTGCCTTTCTACTTTGCCGAAATAGCGCCGTACGCCTATGGAGGTACCCAGCAAGAGAAAGCTGCTTACCTACGTGAAGCGCAATTCCGTGCCCAAAGCCTGATTCCGAACAGTGCCATGATTTCTACAAACGACCTTGTAGAGCCTTATGAGATATACAATATCCATCCCCGCAACAAGACAAAGGTAGGTCAACGCTTGAGCTATCTGGCATTGAACCTTACCTATGGATTGAAGCAGATACACTGTTTCGGCCCACAATATAAGTCATGGACTGCTAAAGGCAGTGAAGCATGGGTTTCCTTCGACCATTTGGAAATGGGTATCTGTCGCAACTATGACCTTCGCGGTTTCGAAGTGGCGGGTGAGGACCGTGTGTTCCATCCTGCCGACAAAGTATGGCTGCACTGGCAGACGAATGAAGTGGTAATCTCTTCAGAAAAGGTATCCCATCCCGTCAGCGTGCGCTATTGTTTCCATGATTTCCAGATTGGTACGATGATCGGTGGGAATGAACTGCCTACCATTCCGTTCCGTACGGATAATTGGTGAAAGAGTGAAAAGTATATAAACACTTTCATTATACTATAATATTGGGCGCGGGTTACGCGGAATCCACGGATGCAGTAAACTAAATCCGTGTAATCCGCGCCTAAAAGAAAATATCCAGAGGGTTTTGTTCCCCCTCTGTCTTTTATTGTTTCAGCAACTGTTCTGCTGCAAGTACCAGGAACATATAGTGGGACGAACCTCCTCCCAACACATACTCAGTCTGTTGCCAGAGGAACGGGAACGTCAGGAGTTCCGGGAAGTCGGGACGGATAAGCGCCGTACCGGAAATGACTCCACCGGGAATGTACGACCAGTCTGCGCGGTTCAGTCCGTAGCCTACAGTGGCTGATTGTGCGCCGACACCCGAGGCGAAGGAAGCCTGGTTGGAGCCCGGGTGGCATCCGAGAATGAAGTTGAGGGCATTGAATACCGGTGCTTTCGGGAATATTTCCGGATAGGCGGTTGTCAGGAAGTAGTGCTGGAAGCCGAAACGCTGTATATCCCAGCCTGCACCCCAGATGTTCGGACGGTAGGGAACGCCATAGGGAGTCTCCTGCACTTGTTTGTTCAGTTCTTGTTCATATCCGGTCAAAGCTTTGCGGAAAGCTGCTGAAAAGGCTTTGGCTTTCTTGTTCTTCATCTGTGCGAACAGTTTTTCCACACGTGCCGTGTACCAGCCGATGCGGCCTATCTGCTTGATGATGAGCTCCTGGTTGTCCAGAATGAAGTCCATATAGGGTTGTTCGCCGGTGGTGAGGTACAGCTCTACGGCTGCCTGCACTTTGGGGAACAAGGCTCTGTTGTTGCCGCTTCCGGTAGAAGCATATACTTTGCGAGCAATGTCGAGGCAATGCACACTCAATGTATCATTGAAACCTTTCAATACACGTGATACGGCAGCCAGCTGGGCAGCTGTCGACAGTTCCCGTCCGGGGTTATCCTCCGTAAATATCCAGCGGTCGTCTTCATTACCGATTTTCCCGTCGGTCATGGCGGCGGCATCACCCAGAAGTACGTACTGGCGCAGGTCGTTGCAGATGATTCCCCGGTAGAGACGTCCCAGTGCCAGGTAGCCGTTGACTACCGTAAGGGCGCCGTTCTCTACTTGTTGCAGCAAGTCATTCTTACCGTCGGGCTGGTGGATTTCCGTCACACGGTTTATCTGGTCGATGGAAGTCACGTCGAGATTCGGGTGGAAAGCTTCGTAGGCCAGTGCCAGGATATAGGATTCTCCGGCTTGGGATTCGATGCGGAGGTCAAAGTCTCCGGCATCGTGCCAGCCGCCTATGTTCACTCCGGGAACCACTTCACCCGGTTTGAACTTGGACAGGCCCTCTTTCTGGTCGTAGCCGTCGATATGATTGTGTGCCGGTGCCATCTGGGCATCGTCCATGTGGCAGCAGTCGTGCCATACGCGGTATTTTTCGTTGACGCGCATGTGGCACATCTGTACGGGAAGGAAGTATTCCAGTACGGGTTGCCATACGCCACGGGCATATACGTCATTGTCGATGCGGAAGATGGGAGACACGGAGGTATTGTATTTAATCTTATAAAGCCCTGGTTCCTTTACATCTGTGAAGTTTACTTTCAGATAGTTATACCTCAAGAATTTACCCCAGTTGGCAGGAGTGACGTTCTTGACAACCTTTTCGCCGTCGGCATCAATGCGGATGATTTGTGCCGTTTCCTTTCTGTTGTCACGTATATCCATTTCGATGACGGCTTCCTTGTCCTGAGTGGGATGATAACCTATCTGTGAAGTCTGGATAACCGGCTGATACATCCAGTCGGCCACTACGTTCGGAGTGATAATCCATTTGACGGCACCTTTGGTGACACCCGGTTTTATGTTGCTGCGCAGTACGAACCAGCCGTTGTTGTGGTTCATACGCCCGTCAAACAGTTGCAGGTCACCGCTCAATGATTCGATGGTAACTTTGTTGTAAGGGTCATCGGGCCGGGAGGTGAACTTGGTTCCTTTGGCATAAGGTTCGCTGATGATGTCGTCTGCCACAATCGGGCTGTAACCTTTTCCTATCAGTTTGTCCATGTCTGCCAGCGATTTTTTGCCGTCATGGTAGTTTCCTGTATGCAGATAGTTGGGCTGGGTTGTCATCAGGGGGGAGTTGGGCTGTTGCGGGAAGATGCCGCTCTGACCGTCCATAATCCAGGGCTTGCCGAAGAGGGAACCCGGGAAGAATTCAAGGTTGAAGCCCACTTTTCCGATGAATTCCTGGGGAATGGGGCGGTCAAGATCTACGGTCACCTCTATGTTTTTACCTTTGCTTTCCACGTTTACCGTATATATAAGGTGGAGGTCCGGGTAAATCATCGGGTTGAATCCGGTGAGATGGCGTGAGGAGTCGGGATAGCACAGCGTGGCGGTGATGCTGTTGTCACCGAGCTTCCGGTCGAGCTGTTTCGGTACGGGCTGCCATTGTCCGGGTGTGGCTTCCAGACGGATATCTCCATTCGTCGCCACACGGTGTCCGTTCATGATGATACATACCCCTCCTTGGTGTCCTTCGGGATAGATATCATCAAAAGCCATGATGTCGACTCCCTGATTCTTGAAATAACCGGAGGATGTCAGCTTGAAGTCTTGCGCATGCAGCGCACTGCTGCCGCAAAGCAGTGCCAAGACTGATGCAAATAGGAAATGTTTCTTTCTCATAGTATCTATTTTTGAGTTACGAAATTTTCTACTAATATACGGACTAAAAAGGAAACGGATGGCTTTTGTTTGTAGCCAATAACGTTATGAAATGTGTCTTTTTCCTCTATTTTTATGATATTCATTGTTATATTTGTCAGACAATGGCGCTTGAGCTGCCGGATACCCACGTTTGAGCCAATAGAAGCTGATGTCTGGTAAAACAAGGACTCAGTACCCAAAAATAGCCTTTATCGGAACCAATTGTATCCCTTGAAAAAGGATGGCAATGAGTAGTGTCCATTTGTTTTTTTGTACATTTGCAATGTAACTATGGCTAACTCCTTAAATCGCTATATTATGAAACGTATGTTTTCCGTTTTTTTGCTGATTACAGTATGGTTGCTGGTTACACCTTTCCTGCAAGCACAGTCACACGTAGACAAGGTTTTAAAAGATGAAATAACCTCGGACTTGAAAGAGAATATCCTCTCTTTTTGGGAAAGATACAGCGTAGACCCTTCCGGAGGCTTTTATGGTTCATTGGGACGTGACGGTGCCCCGATAGCGGATGCTCCCAAAGGTGGTGTACTGAATGCCCGCATCCTTTGGACTTTTTCAACCGCCTACCGGATGTATGGCGATACTGCCTACCGTAAATTGGCTGACAGGGCGCAACGGTATTTCATAGATCACTTCATTGATTCGCAGTATGGAGGCGTATATTGGCTGATAAAAGCAGACGGTACCCCGTTGGATACGAACAAGCAGACTTACGGCTGCTCTTATGCTATCTATGGGTTGTCCGAACATTTCAGGGCAACGGGCAACAATGAAAGCCTGCAAAAAGCCATAGAGCTTTATCGGATAATGGAGAGCAAAGTCAAAGATCCCGTAAATGATGGCTATATAGAATCCTTTACCCGCGAATGGGGAACTCCCCAAAAGCTGGGGTATGATGGAGATGGCATTGCTGCCAAAACAATGAATACACATATCCATGTATTAGAGGCATACACGGCTTTATATAAAGTATGGAAGGATAACAGCCTTTGCAAGCGCCTTGCAAAAGTAATAGACTTAATAACAACCAGGCTGTACAACCCACAAACACATCACCTGATATCATACTGTGATTCAAACTGGAACAATCTGGATGACATCGACTCTTACGGACATGATATCGAAACTTCTTGGCTGCTGACGGAAGCTGCAGAGGCTCTGGGTGACCCGGAGGTTATCGGGAGGTGCAGGAAGGTAGCATTGGAACTTGCAGATGCTTCCTTGAAGGAGGGCATCAACCCGATGGGAGCTATGATGTATGAACGACATAAGGACAAAATCAGGAAGGACGCTTCCTGGTGGTGCCAAGCGGAAACTGTGGTCGGCTGTATCAATGCCTGGCAACTGACTGGTGAACAATCTTATCTGGACAGTGCCGTCCGCACCTGGAACTTCATCAAATCACGGATGATAGACAAGGAGTATGGTGAATGGTTCAGAACGGTGCTGGAAGATGGAACTCCCCGCTACAAGGAGCCTAAAGCAAGTATGTGGAATTGTCCTTATCATAACAGCCGTATGGGGTTTGAGATTGATACCAGACTGAAATGACAACCTTTTATAGATTTGATATTATGAAGAATTTACGAATTTTCCAGTTTGGAATAGTTGTATTGCTGTGTGGTATATTATCTCTGCCGCTTTCTGCCCAGACGGAAGTGATGGCATGGAGCAATATCACGGGTGTCCGCGTAGACGGTGAATTGATAGACTTTGAGTCATCCCTGCGTGTCGGAACCTTGAAAGGAGATATGGAGATTACCGGAAAGGAGAAGCAGGTCCGTCCCGTTTTCCATCGTGAGGGGAATATGCAGGAAGTGACGGCTACTCTGCGAGGTGTAAAGTTCCATCAGAAAGTGACCGATAAGGGAAAAGGCTTGGTGGAGATTTCTATTGATGCGCTGTCGGACACTACTTTGAACCAGGCAGCCTATTACTGTATTGCTTTAAGTCCGGAAAACTACATTGATGCCAAAGTAAGGGTAAGTGGCAGGAAGCTGACCGTTACTTCGGCCAATAGGAAGTTGGAATTCAAGTTCAATAAGTCTGTAAAGGCCACGGTTGAAAAAGAGTCTACCGGTACTGTTGTGTATATCTCGCTAATGCCGATTCTGAAAAAGGCTGGGAGAACAGCATTGTCTATGGAACTGCATGCTTCCGGAGTGATAGATCACAGTGACGCGGAAATTACATTGGATATGCAGAATCCGGGAAGTTTGTTTGCAGGCTTTGGAGGGAATTTCCGCCTGCAGAATCCTGCTGCCGACCCTAAAGTGATAGATTACTGTCTGGAAAACTTGCGCGTAGCTTATGGCCGTGTGGAATTTCCGTGGAGATTGTGGCAACCCGAAGAAGAATCCGATCCTATTGCCGTGGCACAGAATGGGGGACTGAACAAGCGGGTGGAGGAAAGTCTCCTCATGGCAAAGCGCTTGAAGGCGATGGGAATGCCGGTAATACTAAGCTGTTGGTTTCCGCCTGCATGGGCCATTGACGGAGGTCCTGCAAGTTATGCCCGTCAAGGTGGTGTCATTGCTTATCGTCTGGATAACCGGAAAAAGGAGAAGATTTATAAATCCATGGCAGATTATCTGTTGTATGCCAAACGGTATTATGGTATTGAGTTCTCCATGTTCTCGTTCAATGAATCGGATTTGGGTATTGATGTCCTCCACACTCCGCAGGAGCATGCAGATTTCATTAAGGAGTTCGGTGCTTATCTGGCAGGGTTGAATCTTCCTACCCGCATGCTGCTTGGCGACAATTCGGATGCCACTACTTTCGATTTTATCCTTCCTGCTTTGAACAATCCTGAGACTCATAAGTATATTGGTGCAGTTTCTTTCCATTCATGGCGTGGTTGTGATGATGTTACGTTAAGGAAGTGGGCGGGTGCTGCCAAAGAGATTAATGTACTACTCTTGGTTGGTGAGGGTAGTACGGATGCCGCTGCTCATGGTTATGCCGAGATATTCAATGAGTCGACGTTTGCACTTTATGAAATCAATCTGTATACACGTATTTGTGCGATTTGCCAACCATTGTCCATCTTGCAGTGGCAGCTCACTTCAGACTATTCGTTGTTGTGGGGAGACGGCATTTATGGTTCCAAAGGTCCTTTGCGTCCTACGCAACGTTTCTGGAATATCAAGCAACTGGCCTCCACTCCGGCCGATGCTTTGGCCATTCCGGTCAGTAGCAGCAAGAAAAATGTAAACTGTGCGGCTTTCGGAAATATGGTGCGCGGAGAATATGCCGTCCATATGGTCAATAATGGGGCGGATTGCGAGGCTGTCATCTCCGGTATCCCTGCAGAAGTGAAGAAACTGAAAGTCTATGTGACCAATACAAAGGACTGCATGAAGGAAACTGCTGTGAAGGTGGAGAATGGACTGGTACGGGTACACTTGCCGGCTATCAGTTTCATTACCTTATTGTCGGATAAATAATTTTGAAATGGAATAATATTAATATATAAAGAATAGTGATATGAATATAACTACATGTCTGTTTACAGTTCTGGGAGGAATGGCCACTTTAGGGCATCCTTCAGAAACTGTACGTTTGAATCAGTTAGGGTATTATCCCCAGCAGGAAAAAGTAGCTGTGGTGAATGCCGGTGAGGTACGTGAATTTACCATAGTAGATGCAGCCACGGGCAATCGGCTACTTTCCGGCAAACCCGGATATACCGCTTCATCCGCTTGGTCGGATAAGAGCAGGACAATATTGGATTTCAGTGACATCACGGTACCGGGAAGATATCTTCTGTTGGTTAACGGCGATTCAGTGGCATTCGAAGTAAAGGAAAAGGTGCTGTCCCCTTTGGCCGATGCCGCTTTGAAGTCTTTCTATTACCAACGTACGGGTATGCCCATCGAAGCGACTTATGCGGGTCGGTGGAGCCGTCCGGCAGGCCATCCAGATGACAAGGTGCTGGTACATCCCAATGCTGCCGGGCCGGAACGTAAGGCGGGAGCGGTGATTTCTTCTCCGGGAGGATGGTATGATGCCGGAGATTATAACAAGTACATTGTGAACTCCGCTTATTCCATCGGATTGATGCAGGCGATTTATGCCCGCTTTCCTGACTATTTTATCCGTCAACGGGTGAACATCCCGGAAAGCGGAAACCACACGCCCGATTTGCTGGACGAGATGTACTATAACCTGAAATGGATGCTGACCATGCAAGACCCTGCCGACGGAGGAGTCTACCACAAGCTGACTACCCCTTCGTTCGAGGGATTTATCAAGCCTACGGAGTGTAAGCAGCCCCGTTATGTAGTTCAGAAATCAGTAACGGCGGCATTGGACTATGCTGCGGCTTTAGCGCAGGCTTCCGTGTTGTTTGCTCCTTACGAAGAGGATTATCCTGGCTTTTCGGAAGTGGCTTTGCAGGCTGCCGAACGTGCTTATGCCTGGGCAGAAGCACATCCGCAGGCACTCTATCATCAGGATCTTCTCAACAAGCAATATCAACCTGCCGTAGTTACGGGAGCTTATGGTGATCGCAGTGCTGATGACGAATTCTTCTGGGCGGCTTCCGAGCTCTATCTTGCTACGGGAAAGCCCGTTTACCGGGAACAAGTGAAGAAGCATCTGCCCACTGCATATAAGACTCCTTCTTGGGGCAATACCACTGCGTTGGGCGTGTTTGCCTGGCTGCAACCGGGCAGGGAATATCAGGGTGAAGACGTGGAGTTGGCAAATGCCATGAAAGACCTGCTACTGGACTATGCTGCCGAGGCTGTGCGGGGTGCTGACCGCTCTCCTTTCCACGCTCCTTACGGCAACGATGCCAAAGATTTCTTTTGGGGATGCCTTGCCGAAGGGTGTGCTAACCAAGCCACTTCACTGGTTTGCGCCTATTTGCTTACGGGTGAGAAGTCGTACCTGACGAACGCCTACCGCAATATGGACTACATTTTAGGAAAGAATGCCACGGGATATTGTTATGTCACCGGTTTCGGGATGAAAAGTCCTCTGTATCCGCACCATCGTCTTTCTGCATCGGATGATATAGAGGCACCTCTTCCCGGTTTCCTTGTTGGCGGTCCCAATCCTGGCCAACAAGACGGTGTACCCTATCCTTCCAATCTGCCGGATGAGTCTTATGCAGATGTGGAAGGTTCGTATGCTTCCAATGAAATAGCCATTAATTGGAGTGCTGCTTTGGTGGCGTTGGTGTCTTCGTTGGATGCTTTGATGTCAAAATAATGTTTCTATTCAGCCTGCTGCCTTATAAATTCGGATGGGCTGATGTTGAACTCTTCTTTAAAATGTTTGGAGAATATCTTGGGGGAGTTATACCCCAAGGTATATGCAATTTCCGAAACTTGCATCTGGCTTTCTGTCAAGAGTTGTTGTGCACGTTTCATACGGATGGTCCTGATGAATTCGATGGGTTTCTTTCCCGTTATCTTAATCATTTTCTTGTAGAAATAGCTGCGTGATATATTCAGGCTGCTGGCAAGCTCCTCGACGGAAAACTCGGTTTCGCTGATATTGTCCTCTACAATCTGGATGGCTTTTTCCACCAGCTGCTGGTCAAGGGGAGTGATGGTGATACGGCTTGGCTCGATTTTAATGTCCTGATTGAATATTTCCTGACGTTTGACGTTCATCTCGATAATCTTGTTGATGCGCAGCTTGAGGACTTCCATATTGAAAGGCTTGGTGATATAGTCGTCTGCGCCAACGCTAAGCCCTTCCAATTGGTGTTCTTCACTTGCCTTAGCTGTCAGGAGGATAATGGGGATATGGGAGTAGCGTATGTCATTCTTGATGGTTGAACATAGTTCCAGACCATCCATCTCGGGCATCATGATGTCACTGACCACTAAATCAATATCTTCCTTTTCCAGTACATTCAGTGCATGTTTTCCGTTTGTGGCTTTTAATACATGATACTGCCTGGCAAGACTTTCAGAGAGAAATTTCAAGAAGTCGTAGTTGTCATCTACGAGTAGTATGGTGAATGGATGGGATTCTTCTTTTATTTCCGGTCCTTCGACCGGTTCTCCGTTTTTGGTTTCATTACTGTTCTGGTGTAGGGGTAGGGCAATCAGGAATACAGAACCACAAGGCTGGTTATCCCTGACACAGACAGTACCCTGATGCATCTTTACGTATTCGGAAACAATGTGCAGTCCAATGCCGCTGCCTCCGTTGTTCGACTGGTTTTTGCCCGACTGATAGAATCTTTGGAATATTTTCTCCTTGGCTTCATCCTCTATGCCGCAACCGGTGTCGGTAAAGGTCAGTTCCAGATTTGTGCCTCTTACGGCAATATCCAGTGAGATGCTTCCTTTATTGGGAGTGAACTTGAATGCATTTGACAGGATATTTGTGCATATCTTGCGTATCTTGTCATAGTCAAAATCCATGAATACAGAATGTTGTGGAGCGGTAAGGCTATAGCTGATGTTCCGTTTCTGTGCTATCGGATCGAAAGAGTGGAATATTTCACTCAGAATGATAAGGATGTTGTCATGTTTGCATTTCAGGGTTTCAGCCTTGGCATCCAGCTTTCTGAAATCCAGCAGTTGGTTAATCAGTTCCAGCAGATAGTCGGCATTTTGTTTGACCATATCCAGAATGCCTTTACGATATTCGGGATGGTCTACGAAAAACTCTTCAAGCGGATTGATGATAAGTGACAAGGGGGTCCGCAGTTCGTGACTTATGTTGGCAAAGAACTGCAGTTTCATATTGTTGATTTTCTGCTGCCTTTCATTTTCCACCTCGATGGCCTGCATGATTTGTTTCTGCTTTTGGCGTAAGCGCAGATTGCGGATAATGGACAGAAGGATGCACAAAACGATACCGCTATATATGGTATAAGCCCACCAAGTGCGCCACCAAGGAGGGAGTATCTTTATTTTCAGTTCCTTGACGTTGGGGCTCCATATGCCTTGTGAGTTGCATGCCTTGACGGATAAAGTATAGTTTCCGGCAGTCAGCATGGATAGGTTTACTTTGTTGTTTTCAGCATAAATCCAGTTGGAATGAATCTTATAGGCATATTTTATCTTATCCGTTTCCACCAGGTCGAGGGCAGAGAAGGACAGAGTGAATGAATTTTCCTTTTCAGTGAAGGAAAGATGTTGTGCACATTCAAGTGAGCTGCCGTTCAGGATGTCCGGATGGGTCATTCCGGATTTGAGCTCAATACCGGTAAGGTAAATATTGGCATCATAACTTGTGGTCAGGATGTCTTGTGGAATGATAGTCTGGTAACCTTGTGGCGTGCCTATCAGTATATTGCCGTTCTGTAGCTTGAGGATGGCGTGGACATTGGTATCGTTGCATATCAGTCCGTCGCTTACGGAGTAGTTCACGATGGCGTATGTACCGTTTGTTATTTTGATTCGTGAGATGCCGTTGCCGGTACCAATCCACATCTGGTTGTTGTTGTCTTCCGTGACGGCTCTGACGAGGTTGGCGGCAAGTCCGTTTTTCTGGTCAAGGAAGTAGATGGAGTCGTTCTTCTGGTTCCATATACTCAGTCCGTGTGGATGTCCTATCCAAAGAAGGTCCCGGCTGTCCTTATAGACAGTGAGCATATTGTTCTCCTTGAAGCGGCCGGCTTCGGCGTAGATATTATAGGCTTGGGTTTCCGTATCGATGATAATGAGTCCTCCTTTGGTCGCTACGTAAAGGGTACTGTCTTTATCATAGTACATATCTCGGACAAAGAATTCTCCCGGACGGTACAAGATGGTGTCAAACTGCCCGGTTTCCGGATTTAACCTCTGTATGTATCCTTTCATGGTACCTATCCAGATGTATCCGTGTTTGTCTACCTTTACTGTATACACATTGTTCTCGAGAAGCTGGCTGTTACTTACTGTGTATTGTTTGATTTGCCCTTTCGAGTAGCATAGCAGTCCTTTCTGGAAGGTGCCTATCCATAGGCGGTTTTTGGAGTCGATGGATAAGTCGACTACAATATTGGCGGGAGTTGCTATCTTTTCGTATGAATCGGTCACTAGTGAACGTCGGATTAGTCCCGTACCGTCTGTTCCGTAGTAAATGTATTCCTGGCTGGTGTCTTCGCAGAAGGTCAGGATATCATCATATTCCAGGGATTTGTTGCATAGTATGATTTGGGACATGGGGCTATAATAGGAAATACCGTGTTTGAAATTCCCTATGTATATGGTTCCGTCTTTGTCCCGGTAAATGGTATTCAGATTGTTGCTGGCAATGGTGTGCGGTTTCAATGGATTGTGCACCAAGTTGGTAAGCGATTTGGTCAGGGTGTTGTAAACGAACAGCCCCATATGGCTGGTAAGTATCCATACGTTGCCGTCTCCCAGGTCGAGGATGCGTTGCACGCGATTGTACTGTATGTGAGTGTTATTGTTCAGGCTGATGTCCTCCCATTGCTGTGTAAAACTGTTCTTGTGCAAAAGTAGGCTGTTTTGGAAGGTGTATACCCATAGGCTTTCGTTTTGGTCTATGTAAATGTGTGGCTCATGATTCTCCAGCAAAGGTCTATAGATGGTGGGAATGGCTATTTCCTTGACTTCGGAAGTCTGCTTGCTGATACTGTATAGGGTACCGTTGGAGTACATTATATAAATGAACTGGACACCTATATAGAGGTTTGAAATCTTTTCAACTACCAGTGGATAGGCTTTGATGGAGCTGTTGTCCATGCTTCGTATGTAAAGTTTGGAATAGTCGTAGGCCCAAAACTCATTCTTGGATGTTTTTCCCATCCTCAGAATGTTTTTACTGGGGATTTGCAGCCCATCGAGTATGGGTTTATAGTCATTGTCGAATTTACCGGTCTTATAATTATAGATACTGTAGCCGCTGGAAGTCCTTATCCATACATTGTCGTCCGGTCCTTCGAAAATTTCGCTGATGGCATCGTCCGGCAGGTCGGAGTTGTTCTGGTAATACTGCTGGAAGGAGTAGCCGTCGTATTTGTTGAGTCCTGATTCTGTCCCCACCCAGAGGAATCCCCTATTGTCTCTGTAGATGCTTCGGACACTGTTGTTGGAGAGTCCTTCTGTTGTAGAGAGCTGCTTGAACATGACAGCCGGCGGGATTTCCGCTGAGTTACCTTGAACAGTAAGGAGGAAGGCCAGGTTGCATATAAGGAATAGGAGCAGTTGTTTCATGTATTTTCTTTATTAGAAGGATTAACAATATTGTAACTGCAAACTTAAATATAATCCTTCGAACGAGCAAGGAAAGATTTGCGTATTCGTGTGGGATGATATCCTCCGTTTGGTGAAAAATAGTATGCATTTTGTTTCCAATGGCCCTATATGGGTTCTATGAAACAAAACCGGATATTAAAAGACATTTTTAAGGCATCTGTGTTTCCTTTAAGAAAAATACATTTGCAGGCGAGATCATTTAAATCCTAATAGTATGAAGAAAGAACTTTTAGCAGTGGCGATGCTGTTGTTTGCCGGTGGCAATCTGTTGGCACAGCCACATGTCAATGACGGTACTTCGTATTTGATGAACCAACCTCTGGACATGAGTACCGATTTCCGTGACTTGAGTAATACCTTGTTTTTTGCAGATCACCTGGAGTCATTCGATGCCAAGTCGGGTGAAGGGCTGGTGAATTGGAAACGCGGGCATCTGATGCCCCGCCAAGCCTTCAATACCAACGGTGCACAGCCCCGTAAAATGAGAATGCTCGATTTCCCCTTCACTGCCTATGAAAATGACCCTAACCTCAAATTCAAGATTGACTTTGTAACTCCGCGTACGGTACGTATCCGTATGCTAACGACCCCGGTGGAACCCAAACCTGCCGCTTCCATCATGTTGGCAAAGGAACCGGGCAGGGATGGAAGCTGGAAAGTTACCGAGACGAATGACAAGATTATCTATTCCAGCGACTATGGAACCATTCAGATTAACAAGAATCCTTGGAGAATCGTCTTGAAGGATAAAGCCGGACGTATCTTGAGCCAGACTGCCGCTTTGAGCGACGCGGACTCTACGCAGGTAAAATATACGCCGTTCTGTTTTGTGAAGCGGGGAAGCGACAATGCTCGCCGCATCAATCCGGTATTTACCTTGACTGCAGATGAAATGATTTTTGGTTGCGGAGAGTCTGCCACTGGGCTGAACAAGGCCGGACAGAAGGTGAACTTGTTCGTTACAGACCCACAAGGGCCTGAGACGGACCAAATGTACAAACCGATTCCTTTCTTTATGAGTAACCGGGGATATGGTATGTTTATGCATACATCCGCTCCCGTGACTTGTGATTTTGGTGCTACCTATATTGGGCTGAACAAAATGTTCATGGGTGACGAGAACCTGGATTTGTTCGTTTTCTTCGGCGAGCCGAAAGATATTCTGGACGAGTACACCGATTTGGTAGGAAAGCCGGGCATGCCCCCCTTGTGGTCTTTCGGTACGTGGATGAGCCGTATTACCTATTTCAGTGAAAAGGAAGGTTATGATGTAGCGGCCAATATCCGTAAGAACAAGTATCCGTGCGATGTTATCCATTTCGATACCGGCTGGTTTGATGTGGACTGGCAGTGTGACTATAAATTCTCCGAGAACCGTTTCCAGAATCCACAGCAGATGTTGAAGGATTTGAGGTCACAAGGTTTCCATGTATGTTTGTGGCAGTTGCCTTATTTCACTCCTAAAAACCGTTATTTCTCTGAACTGATAGAGAAAGACATGTATGTGAAAAATGGAAATGGTGAACTTCCCTACGAAGATGTGGTGCTTGATTTTTCCAATCCGGAAACAGTAAAGTGGTATCAGGACAAACTGGCGGGATTGCTGAATATCGGTGTCAGTGCCATTAAAGTAGACTTTGGCGAGGCTGCTCCACTGAATGGTATTTACGCTTCCGGCAAGAGCGGATGGTATGAGCATAACCTCTATCCGGTGCGTTATGATATGGCAGTGTCCGAGATAACCAAGAAGTTGCACAACGAGAATATAATGTGGGCACGTGCCGCATGGGCTGGTTCCCAGCGTTATCCATTGCATTGGGGCGGTGATGCTGCAACTACGAACACGGGTCTGCTGGGTACGCTTCGTGCAGGCTTGTCCTTCGGCTTGTCCGGTTTCTCCTTCTGGAGCCATGATATGGGCGGCTTTGTAAAATCCACTCCGGAGGACTTGTATTGCCGCTGGATACCGTTCGGTTTTCTTACTTCCCATACCCGCGCGCATGGGGCACCTCCGACAGAGCCGTGGTTGTACGACAGCAAGCGTGTGCAGGATGTCTTCCGCAAGAGTGCGGAGATGAAGTACCGTCTGATGCCTTATGTGTATGCTCAGGCTAAGGAATGTACAGAAAAGGGCTTACCGATGCTAAGAGCCTTGTTTGTAGAATTCCCCGATGATCCGGGAGCATGGAAAGTGGATGACGAGTATCTCTTCGGTTCGCAGATTCTGGTTGCCCCCTTGCTTGAATCCGGTATGACGGGCCGCACAGTTTACCTTCCCGAAGGAAAATGGATAGACTACCAGACAGAGAAAGTCTACGAAGGCGGATGGCACCGGATTGAAGCAGGCAGTCTGCCGATAATCATGCTGGTACGTGACGGTTCGGTACTTCCTCATCTGAAGTTGGCGCAGTCCACTGCTGAGATGGATTGGAGTAAAATGAGCCTGAAGGTATACAGTGCTGACAAGAAGCAGGCAGAAGGATTGGTTTGTCTACCTGCCGACAACCGTATTCAGGTTGTGAAAGTGGATTGTGGAAAGGCCAAACCGCAACTGTTGAACCAGGTTGAAGGCACTTCCCTGAGTTTCTGAACTTAATCTTTGAAAATCTATATTGAATTCACCCCTGTCGGTATGGAAGAGAAAGGGATATAGTTACCGAAATCTGTGCCACTATGGTGGCACAGATGTGCCTTCCCAATGGCACGGCAGTGCCTCTATAGTGGCACAAAATTGTGTCGCATATCTTTTTCCCGATGTGCTTATGACCGGGGTATTTGTTAAACCTAAGTATTTAGTATTTATGAGAAATGTGATGAAGTATTTGGGTATCATGTCAGTATCGCTGGCATGTGCCGGACCTCTCTTTGCAACAAGCGTACAGCCGTTTGCAGGTGTCACTGTCGTACAGCAGAGTGTAGTTACTGTGAAGGGCCAAGTGGTGGATGAGAAAGGCGAGCCCATCATCGGTGCCAATGTCATTGTGGAAGGTACGACAAACGGTATGATTACCGATTTGGACGGTAACTTCTCCTTGCAGTGTCCCGTAGGTTCTACGCTGAAGACCAGTTACATCGGTTATCTGGCGCGAACGGTCAAAGTAACCGGGAATATGAATGCTCTGAAAATTACTTTAAAGGAGGATACCGAAACCTTGGATGAGGTAGTTGTTGTGGGCTACGGTACGATGAAGAAATCCGACCTCACCGGTTCTGTGGCTTCCGTGAATGCGGAGGAAATGATGAAGCGGAATCCGGTGAACTTGGGACAAGGTTTGCAGGGAGCTGCGGCAGGTGTATCTGTCATCCGTTCTTCCGGTGACCCGGAAGGAGGTTTCTCCATCCGTATCCGCGGTGTGGCAACCGTGAATGGTTCTGCCGACCCACTCTATGTAGTGGACGGTGTGCAGGTAGGAACTTCCATCGATTTCTTGAATCCTAATGATGTAGAGTCCATCGAAATTCTGAAGGATGCTTCGGCTACGGCAATCTATGGTACTCGCGGTGCCAATGGCGTCATTATGATTACTACCAAGAACGGTGGTAAGGGGAAGGCAAAGGTGAACTTTTCGGCCAACTATGCCCTCCAGTTCAATTCGAATAAGATTGATGTGGCTGATGCGGGCTTGTTTGCAAGTGCTGTACGTTCCGCCGTCAAGAATGACGGTATTGCCATGACCAATCTGGCATATGGCGAGGATTACATAGGCAGACTGAACAGCATTGACTGGCAGGATGAAATGTCACGCACGGCATTACAGCAGAACTATAACCTTTCTGCTTCGGGAGGCAGCGAAAATACCCAAGCCAACTTATCTCTGGGTTATTTGAACAACCAGGGTATCGTGATTGAGTCGAATTTTAAACGCTTGACGGCACGCGCTAATATCACTCACAAAGTGAAAGACTTTCTGCATGTAGGCTTGAACTTGAACTATGCACATTCGGAAAAGATGGGAGGAGGCAACCTGAGAAACTATGCACAAGCCATTCCAACCATGGATTATGTAGAGGACGGTGTTTTCTATTCCATGCCTATTGTGTTGCCCGACGGTACTTGGGGACATTACAAGAAAGAAGGCAATGGAGACGTGAACAAGGGAGCTGACAATCTGGTTGCTGCTGCCAAGACTGCCGACAGTATTAATAAATGGGACCGTATGCTTGCTAGTGCTTTCCTACAACTCGATTTGTACAAAGGGTTGACTTTCAAGACTATTGCCAGTTATAATTATTATACAAAAGGTTATAATGGCTATACAGCCTATAATGATAGAACCTTTGGAACTCAAGACCGTAAGGACTCGTTCTCGCTGAACCAGAGCCAGTCCACTTCACTCGGTCTGGAAGCGTTCTTGAACTATGACTGGTCCAATGAGCATCACCGCGTAAGTGCAATGGCCGGTTTCTCTACCAGCGATACGAACGGTGCCTGGCTGAATTCCAGTGCCAACGATTTCCCGGCAGACAACATCCGCAAAATTTCATTGACCAATGACCCATCGTCTAAGCAAACGGATGGTGGGCTGGATTTGAAGACAAGATTCCTTTCTTACTTCGGCCGTCTGACTTATACTTTGAACGACCGCTATATTGTGACTGCAACGGTACGCCGCGACGGTTCTTCGAACTTTGGTGCCGGCAATCGTTATGGTACATTCCCTTCCGCTTCTGTAGCTTGGCGTCTTTCCGAGGAAAAGTTCATTAAGGATTTAGAACTGTTCAGTAACTTGAAGTTGCGTGCCGGATGGGGACAGACCGGTAATGCGGGCAATGGTACCAACTTGTCCATAGCACAGTTGTCTTCGGCAAATGCAATGTACTGGTTCTTTAATGGTTCGAGTGTGATTAACGGTGCCGGTATTGCCCAGCAGAAAGAAATTGATACCAACCTGAAATGGGAAACCAATGAGCAGACAAATATCGGTATTGACTTTGCCTTTATGAACAATGAGCTTTCTTTCTCTGCCGATTACTTTATCCGTGACGCAAAGGATCTGCTTCTGTATCGCCAGATTCGTCCTTCCACCGGTTTCTCCAATGTCTATACTAATGCGGGACATATCCGTAACTCAGGTTTCGAGTTTACTGCTGCGTGGAACAAGAGCTTCAGCGATTGGAATATCGGCATAAGACTGAATGGGTCTACCCTGAAGAACGAGGCTATTGAAGTCGGCGATCCGATATTCAGCAAGTCAGGTTCAGCACAAGATGGCGACAACTGGGACAACCACTCCATTACACAGAACGGCTATCCTGTAGGTTCCTACTATGGCTGTCTCTTATACACATCTCCGAGCCCACGAGACCGAGGCTGATCTCG
>ERZ1027240.174-NODE-174-length-27907-cov-18.376634_pt1 | contig 27907 bp, 28 predicted proteins | sample MGYA00519263_ERZ1027240 | MGnify/ENA primary metagenome ERZ1027240 (study PRJEB26926, sample SAMN06164633) | human gut metagenome | biome: ENVO:00009003; feature: ENVO:2100002; material: ENVO:00002003 | host: Homo sapiens | place: USA | collected 2012 ... | reverse complement strand
AAGTCAACAGACAAGGCTCCTGATACGAGCGCTAGTCATGTATCAGACGGGACTTCTGGTGTTACAGCACCTACCACACCTGTGACACCAGCTCCTCCAACAACACCAAAGACTGAGGAAAAGCCATCTACTTCTGAGAAGGGGAAGTCAAAAACAACCGCTTCTAACAGTCAAATTCCTGATCCAAATAAGGTAACGGATAAAGCTCCTGAAGCTAAACCGTCAACTGAGAAACAAGCAGTAGCCACCGAAACAGAGGCGTTACCACACACTGGTGATGATGACACTGCCCGTACAGTAAGCCTTACAAGCCTAGGCGCATTTCTTATTGCAGCAGGACTTGGTTTCTTGCCAAAACGTAAGAAGGACTAGATGGATTACCTAAAACCAATTTTAGGAATTCTTTTATCATTTGTAATTTTAACTGGTCTTAATATGCTATACATTTTAATCGGCCGTTATATTACAAATTTTAAAAAATTATCAGGACGGTTTGAATGGCTTGATAAACCCGTCTTAAAGAAGAGGTCTTCAGCAACCTCTACACAAAAAAACCCCGACGGCCATCGGGGTTAGTTAAAAATTTATAAAAATTTAAAACTTACATCGACATTATAGCATAATAATGTCAGAAAATAAATAAACCTAATCATTAAAATACAAGCCAGTTAGATTTCATTTAACCAAAAACTACGATAAGACATTGGTTAGTAGCGAGTGCTTTTAGGAGCATAACGGGGTTCGATTCCCTGGCTCGTTATTTGTTTGAATATTGACCTAGATAAGTCAATAAACTGTCTATGAAATCTAACTGTCCTTTGTATAGATGGAGGTTCTATCATGATTGAATATAAACAAGAAGCTCCACAAGTCATCTTACTAGAAGATGAACCTTGTGTGATTATTGAAGAAGACTAACTAGAGGCTGATGCCTCTTTTTTGCGAAACAAAGGAGAAATTAAAAAATGGAAGTTGTTACAAAAATTATTACTGTCATGGGTGCTTTGGTTGCTATTGGTGGCCTAGGATGGGCATTTGTAGGTGCAATTGAGTTTTTCCAAGGAAAGAAAAACCAAAATGCACAACAAACCGATAACGGAATGGCAGGTATGGTTTATGGTGGCGGACTAGCTGCTGTATCAGCAAGTATTGCAGCTGCAATTGTTGCTGCAATCAACTCAATTCAATTCTAAAAGGTATTTAGAGAAATATCAAAGCATTAGTAATTATGATATAATAAGAAAAAGATTAGGAAAGAGGTTGATGATTATGAACAGAGAAGAATGGATTAGTTATTATGAAAGTATTAACGGCCATAAACCATCTGTCTTAGAGGTTGCTAAAGCTGAAAAAGACGGTGAAATTTTCGTTCTCTATGAGTCATCTAATCCATCAGTAATTGATGATGACAGCTATACCTCTTATAATGAGAACACCTATACACATAAAAACACTGTTCGAAAAAAAATCGCTTCAGTAATAGGTATGTTTTTCAGATGTATTTGGGCTGTTTTACTAGGTCTATTTACAGTTGCAACTTGGATATTTTCCATTGCGTTATGGATTGTAGGTTTTCTGATTCATATTGTATCTTTAACTTTAAGTTTCATTTTTACTTTTGCACGTTTTTATTAACTGAAGAGTATCATATAAAAAGTAATATGCCATCAATATTTAAAAAATAAAATGGGGGTAAAATTATGAATAAAACAACTAATGATTATAAAAGACCAAAATTTCTAAACCTAGCTTATAGCCTTGTATTTGGTAGTATTATCGGTTTAACAATTATTGTTTTAATTTTAAATTTTATTGCTACATTCTTTAAGTAAATAAAAAAACAAGTACCAATTATGGTACTTGTTCAGAACGTTGACAAACCCACCAGCAATAGAAAGATTGCCATTTTGTAGGTTGGGTACCATATAGTCAAAACTCTTAGAAATACTGATGTAGAGCTATTCTTAAGAGTTTTTTACTTTTTCTATTTAAAAAAAAACTGAAGATTGAGAGTATCATTTAATTGATACTCTTTTATTTTATGCCTAATCGCAAGAGAGGAGGAGTATGGACGAATTAGTACAAAATATGACCAAAAGTCTTCGGCAATACAACGGTGAGGCTAACCGTGCAGTGATAAAAATTAACACAAGTTTTATGGTAGTTGGTTTCATTATCGTGAGCTTTTTCTTGTTGGTAGAAATGATGTCATGGTACAAATACTTGAAACAACAAGGTGGAGAAATGACATATCGCCTCATGTTAGAAGTAGCCTTAAAATACCTTATTGCTTACTTTTTAGTAGCCATGTCTAGTCAAATTATTGTAGCTATTATACAAATTACCAATTTACTGACACGTATGGTTGGAGCAAATATTACAAATAATCTATTTGAATTTGAAGCCCTCAAAAAGGGAAACTGGGCGATTAGAATTGTTGTAAATTCACTAGCTTATATTGCAGGTGCAATTGCACTTATGCTTACTAATATTATGGTCTTTATGAGATTTATTGAGTTGTACGTTCTTAGAGCAGTATCACCTTTGATAGTTGCCTTTTGGATGTCTGATGATACAAGAAGTATTGCAACAAATCTATTGAAGCGTACAGCTGCAACAGCCTTTCAGGGAGTCCTAATAGTTGTTCTATTGGTCATCTGGCAGGCTTTCAAGTTAGATCAAAATGTAGAATTAGCTAAAGCTGACTGGTTGAAAACTTTTGCGGCTGGTTTCTCATATATTGGTAAGTGTGTGATATTTATATTGATATTATATCGTTCACAATCAACTGCAAAATCTCTTTTACAATCTAATTAAAGGAGGCTAATCGATTGAATAAAAGTAAATTAGGGTCGATTTTCCTAAAAGAAATTGACCAGTATGAAAGGTCGGTAGTAGGCGGTATGACGGCCCGTATTTTTATAATGGTCTTAGGTGTAGGTGCTGTCGTTATGATTGGTGTCTTACCAACAGTTTTTTGGTCTATTCCTGACTTATACATGTATATGGTGGTTGTTCTAGGAACACCGCCTTTTATTGTCTATGGGCTTAAGTTAGACGGGATTGTTAAAGAACGGTTGCTATTTATATTAACAATTCAAGAAAGAAGCTATCAAACTGATGATGATTTCACAGCATTTGGAAATAAGGAGGTAACTTATGGTAATTCTGCCTTTTCGCAAGCAAAAGATGTCCACGAATGGAATTAAGCCATCTCTTACACAAGAGGAGCTAGAACGTGGGAAACAGCTACAAAGAGCGTTAAAAAAATCAACTCAAAATACAATTAAGTATACAAGTCTTTTTGAAGACGGACTCATGCACATTACAGGTCGTGAGTTTTCACGGACTTATGCCTTAGGGGATGCTAACTACATTACTGCAAGTGATGATGAAAAATCAGATATTATAGATTATTATGCTGATGCTTTAAATGTCTTAGACAGTGATAACACCTACCAACTCACGGTCATTAACCGTCCTTTACCTGACAATGCTGTAGAGCAAATTTCTTATGATAGAGTAAATGATGGTTTCAATGATTATCGTGATGAATACAACAAAATAATTAAAGATCGTTTTGATAAGGAACAAAATAACTTTGAGGTTAAAAAATTTGTTACAGTTTCTACAATAGCTGAAGATAGAAAAATGGCCTACCGTAGGCTTAATGACGTTGAAAACAACTTTACAGCTCAATTCCAGGCGGTAGATGTTGATTTCAAGGTATTAAATGGCTCAGAGCGATTAAATATCTTCTCTGATATTCTTAGAGGTAATCCATACTTGAACCTTGATTACCGTGACCTTATCCGAAGTGGTCTTGGTACCAAGTCATTTATTGCACCTGGTTCAATTTGGTTCCAACCTAAAATGATGAAGATTGATAATCAATTTGGACGTGTAATGTTTGTCAGAAATTATCCGAATTTCCTTAATGATCGTTTGATTAAGTCGCTCGTAGATGTTGGTATTGAATTAGTTATCAATGTTTTAGCACGTCCTTATGATGTAGGTGAGTCTTTGAAGAAAATCAATAACGCAGAGGCGGCTATCAAAATGGATATGGTTAAAAGTCAAAAAGCAGGGGCTCGTGATGGTATTTCACAGGAACTTGCTACTGGTGGGGTTGCTGCGGAACTTGCTGAAGAAGCCGAAGTTTGGAAGTCTGAAATACAGGATAATGACCAAAAAATTTATTCAGGCATTTTCACAGTCTTCTTTAAAGCGGATAGCGAAGAAGAGTTAGAAGACTTTACAAGCCGAGTTAAGGCTGCTGGACGTAAGCATGGCGCAGAATTTGATGTGGCCTTTTATCAACAAGAAAATGGTCTTAATTCAACTTTACCGATTGGTATTCCATTCCTTGAAGTGAAACAAAATTATATGCGTGACATGACAACCTCTAATATTGTGACACAGGTCCCTTTCACGAACGTTGACCTTCAAAGTAAGAGCCCCTGGGCAGTCTATTATGGGCAAAACCAATTAAGCCATAATTCGATTACCCTTGATCGTCAACGTGATTTGAATACACCTTCAGGTGTTATTCTTGGGAGCTCAGGAAGTGGTAAGTCGGTAACAGTTAAATCAATGGAAGTAATTCCAACATTATTGAAAAACATATATGATAGAGTCATCATAGTAGACCCTGAAGACGAGTATAGTGATATCGGACGAGAATTTGGAGCGCAGATGATAGATATTTACCCAGGTTCTCAGACTCACCTTAACCTACTAGATTTGCCTGATATGGATAAACTGGATGCTGAAGATGGAGATCCAATTGCTCAAAAATCTTCATTGTTGATTGGTTTCTTTGAAAACGTACTTACAGAAGTTACAGATGCCCAGGTGTCTATTATTGACCGTGTAACTCACTTAACTTACGAACGTTTCCAAGATAAAGGACGTATGCCAACCCTTAAAGATTGGCATGATATTATGTTAGATCAACCAGAACAAGAAGCTAGAGATATGGCAATTGCTTCTGAAACCTATGCTAAAGGTTCTCAGGATATTTTCTCTTATGAAACAAATGTGGATATCAATGACCGCTTTGTTATCTTCAATTTGAAAAAACTTGATGGGAAATTGAAGCCTTTCGCACTGATGGTTATTCAAGACTATATTTGGAATATGGTTGTTAATAATCAAGGAAAATTCACTACACGTATTTACTTTGATGAAATGCAAAACCAATTTCAAACTGATAATCAGGCGCTATTTTTCACTAACTTGTACGCCCGTGTCCGTAAATATGGGGCAATCCCTACGGGAATTACTCAGAACGTGGAAACGTTGCTTGATCGTACTGAAGGACGTAAGCTGTTAAACAACTCAGAATTTGTTGTACTTTTGAAACAAAAAGGGTCTGATGCCCGTGAATTGGCAGCTATGTATGAATTGACAGAAAGTCAATTAAGATACGTAACGAAACCTAAAGCAAAGGGAACAGGTCTTATTATTGCAGGCGGAACAGTGGTTCCTTTTGAAAACCCAATCCCAAGCACTACGAAATTATTTAAACTAATTGCAACAGATGCTTATTCTGAAGCAGGTGCATAGAGGTGATAGATAATCACCTCTTTTTTCATATCTAAATAGAAAGGGGTGATTATTTCTTGAGTAATAATCAATCGTCAAAAAGTAGATACTCTCAAAGAAAACAAGAAATCAGTCAGGCTGTTCAAAGGCATAATAACAATAGAGGCCGAATTGCACAGCGAGGTGCGAATAAAGAGTATAAAAAAGCTAAGGTCGCTTATCGGGAAGCTGCTAAGAACTATCGTGAAGGAGGGGGAGCTGAAGCTCTCAAACTCAAGAAGAAGAGTAAAGAAAACTTAAGGATTGCTCGTAAGACAAAGAAGATAGTTAAAAAGACAAACCCTACAAAAACCCGTCAGACTGTAAGAATGGCTGGAAAAACAGGTTTAAGTATGGGAAGCTCTTATATTGAGACTGTTCTTAATCAAAACGAAGACACGGCTGAGGGAGTTAAAGCGCTACGAACAGCTAATAGCATGAGATATAGCGCTCGTAAGGCAGGGCGTAGTTTTGGAAAAGTCGCTAAAAAAACTGGAAAAGGGGTTGTTAAAGCCCCTCGTTTTGCCAAACGTTCAACCAAATCAGCGGGAAGAGTCGCAAAGAGGACAGCGAAGAATGCCAGGCGTGCTGCTCAGGCAAGTGTCAAAGGGTTCAGAAGAGCCTTGCAAGTAGCTCAGTTAGCTATTAAGGCTGCTGCTTCTGCTGTCAACGGAGCAATTGCATTCTTTGCTACCCCAATTGGTTGGGGGGTGGCTGCTGTTGCAGCTTTACTTCTTTTAATTGTCATTATATCAGGGGCATTTTCTTCAAACATTGTCCAACAAACAGATTTCAGTCTAAATGACTCCTGGGTCCAATTATCTAAGACAGACCGTAAAAAATCGAATGATAAGGTTGAATATTACACAGATATTGATGAAATTCTGTTATACATGAATTACCGTTACGGAGGAGAATGGGAACCATCTGCCAAGTGGGAAGATGGTAATGGTGGAAAATGGGCAGGGAAATTTGGCCTAAACCATTTCTCAGATGCTCTTGATGATATTTGGAAGCAGGAAAACGAAGACCCAAATAACCTGAAGACAATGAAAGATGTCTATACAAACGGGAAAGAGTGGACCAAACTCAGTAAGTCTGATCGTGAAGAATATGAAGAAATTCTTGAAAATGCAAAGGAGTCAGGGAAATACCCTGGAATGCAAGAACTTCAAAACCCTCTATATAATGCCGATGATGATAAAAGTCAGTCTGAAGGAGTCATGATAGAAAAACGTTATGGTTATACAGCAAAAGATAAGTTTAGCTATAACACAACTATTAAGGCCTCTTCAGGTCAAAAACTTTATGCGCCGATGGATGGAAAAGTTGAGGTTGGAAAATCTACACTAAAGACCTTTAAAACGAACCTTCCAAAGGATAAGAAGGAAAGCGAAGAAAAGAAACAGAAGACTAATATCATTATCTATACAGATGATGCGGAGTTTATTTTCTATAACGTATCAGGAGCCCGTGTTAAGTCTGGAGACAAGGTTGAAGAGGGGACTGAATTAGGGTCTGTTCAAGGTAATGGACAAGAAATTGCCTATGCTAAACGCAAAGAGACTTTGGACAAAGACGACAAGGATGACAAACGGTATTATGACGAAGCCAAATATCTTGAGAAACGTGATGAAGATAATGAGGATGCCAGAACCTTCACCCGTAACGTAGATAAAAAAGGGAAGAAGATTGATAAATGGCAAATCGTCAATCCTGGCTTTTACTTTCCTTTTGTCGCCTATAGCCAACATACTCAAGTGACAGCGACAGAGACAGCAGGTGAAATGAGCGGACGGGCAAAACAACTTTATGATTTAGTCAAGAAGTCCCTTCCTGAAGCAACCGACAACGGAATTGCTGCAATGGCAGGGTGTTTTGGTGTAGAGTCTCAAATTGAGCCTAAACGTGCAGAAGGAGATTATCTCTCACCTCCTGTCGGAGCATCTGCTGATTCATGGGAAAATGAAGAATGGTTGAATATGGGAGGTCCCGCTATTTATGGTGGTGGTTTCCCCAATATCCTTCACCGTGGTCTCGGCCTAGGTCAGTGGACAGATACAGCAGATGGGGCAACACGTCACACCCTTTTACTTGAATATGCCAAGAAGATTGATAAAAAATGGTACACACTTGACGCTCAAGTCCGTTTTATGCTAGAAGGGGATAACCCCTACTATATCAATATTTTGAAAAGCGTATTGACAAGTAATGATGATGTAGATACTCTGACGAGTCGCTTTCTTTCCCAATGGGAAGGTGTTCCAGGCGATAAAATTAGCGAACGTCAAAAGATTGCAAAACAGGCTTTGACTTGGTTCCATCAAACACCTAAGAGCTCTGGCACAGGTTCAGGGCCAGGAGGAACTAAAGCCTCTTCATGGGACTTCCCTAGTGAATATGAAGGTAAACTGAAATGGGGTCAACCGTCTAGTAACACTGTGACAGGTTATCCAGGAAATAATTACCCTGCAGGACAGTGTACTTTCTATGTTTGGAACCGAGTCCACGAAACTTGGGGACTTGATGTAGCTCCACAACTTGGGAACGGTCAAGATTGGGTTGCTAACCTTGTTGCTCAAAACGGTTGGCATACAACCTCAACCCCTCAAGTTGGGGCCGTATGTTCAACTGCTGGTGGCTTTGACGGTACTTTAGGTATCTATGGGCATGTAATGTTTGTTGAGCACGTTAATGATGATGGTTCATTCTTGATTTCTGAGCTTAACTATACCTTTGTCCAAGATAAAGTCCATTGGAGGGTTGTCAATAATGCAAGCTACTATAGTTTTGCTATGCCTCCTGGACAGTAAAATACAACGAAAGAAAGGTTTATTATGATTGATACATTTAAAGTTAAAATTTTAAAAGGAGTAGGAGTTGCTATTATAGTAATTCTGATCTTTGTTATTGGGTTCGGTGTTGGACATATTGGTAAGTCAACACAGAAAGTGTCAGCCCCTAAAACAAAAAAAGTTGCTGAAGGAACTGAATTGACTCAGGACTATATCAGGAAATTTTTGATTGCTTATTATACGAAGAAGGACCTAGAGGAGAACCGTTCTCGTTATAAACCGTTTATGACTGATGGTCTATATACGTCTGTTGTCAATATGGAAAATGAACCCGTTAATCAAACTTATAAGGGTTATGTGGTTGACCAGGCTTTCAAATCAGCCGATATCTTTATTGATGAAAAGAACAATACGGCCATTGCCACAATCAACTACACAAATACACTCCTAAAAAATAAGGGTGACTATAAAGATGCTCAGAAAAATGTTGCTAGTAAAAATACATTGCGCCTAACATTTACTAAAGATGGTAAAAAGTTTAAGGTCAATAACATGAGCTACCTTATTGTCACAGACTCAGCAAATGTTACAGACACTACTAATAGCTATGGCACACTAGAGAGTGCTTCAAGCTCTGGAAGTAATGCCTCTGCTTCTACTGGTACTAGCGGAAGCGGAAACGCTACTTCACCAACTTCTACAGACTCTTTAAACAGCGAGGAATAATTAGATGGAATTTAAAGATTTTAAACAAAGGCTTGATGAATTATCCAGAACGTTACCGAAACAGTATAGGGATGAGAACAGGGAAGGAGTACAGGCTTTAATTCCTTATGGTACTGGTTATATCCAATTTGAGATGTATCTAGGTGAGTGTCCAAATCTTTATATGGTTGTTAAGGGGCAGAAAGTGCTAGAACGTCTTTATGATTACATTATAGAGGCGTGGGAGGACAATAATCTGGACTACAATGAACCAAACTTGGAATTTAGTGAAAACAACACAGTGATTAGGATGAGCGTACTCATTTCTAACAGTGGCTTGTTAAAACCACGAACAGCTAACAGGCTAAAACAGGCTTGCGATCAACTTGAATGTTTGCTAGTAGATGTAGATGAAGGCGGTGCAGTTTTATTAAACTATGATGCCGATGAGTTTTTATTTAATAATAAGTATGTTCACCCAGAAGGACTAGCTGATGATCCTGTTTTTGCTAACTGCAATATCATGCTTGAACGTAAACAATGAAAGGAAATATAAACAATGAACGACTATCAAGAAAAACTACAAGAAGAACAAACTGAACAAAAACCTAAACGCAAAAAGAAAACAATTCAAGAACGCTTAGATAGGGCTTTAGAATTGAAAGCAAAGACGGAGAAACAACTTGCTGACATTCAGAAGCGCCTGGATGGTTATAATAAGCAAGTTGAAGAGCTCGAAGTAGAAGCACGTCTTGAAGTAATCAAGCGTTATGATATAAGTCCTGAAGAATTAGATGCTGCTCTTAAGAACTACAAGGAGGGTGATTGATAATGTTTCAAGTTACAAACCTACAGACAAACAAAATTAGTGAGTTTACTAATCGTGCTCAATTTCTCTATGAGATGGAACAAATTGAAACAAGACACTTAGCTACAAACACTATGGGGCGCTATAAATTAACTCATTTAAACGCTAAAACAAATGAGGTCCTAGAAGAGAAGACTGTGGAAATTCCGCCAACTGAAGGTGATCTTCAGCAATCTCTGAAAGACTTTGGTTTAGTCGCTGAAGGAGGAGGCTTGTTTAGTCGTCGGAAACCTAAACAATCCCTAAAGGTTCCCTCTCAATCAGTATCAGAAGAAGATAGTAACCCAGTGAATATTGATGATGTGGGACAAGTGTCACCTATCTCAGACACAAAAACAAATCTTCCTACTAGCAATAGTGTTGTTCCTTCATCATCTTATACAGGAAGCAAACTTAACATTGTAAGTTTTGGTAAAATTGTGGCTTGGTTGGTGGTCCTCTTCTTAGCCCTCTATGGAGCAGGTGTTTCACACACTATTGCGGTAGGGCTTAAATCTGGAGCAATTAAAACAACACAGTCTACACCAAAACAAACCTCAACTGTTAATGATATGTCAGATGAACATGAAGTAGATGTTTTCAGTCGCTATTTTATTGGAGCATATCTTTCAAACAGTGACCTTAATAATTTTATTAGCTCAAAGGTTTCTAACAAACCTTTTGACAAGGTGACTACAACAGCGGTCCTGCTTGAAAAGGCACAAACCAAAGATAAGCAGACTTATGAAATGACTTATGTTGTTAGTTATAACAAAGATGATAAGACTAAATCATCACGTTTCAAATTTACTGTAAAAAAAGCCAAAAAGGCTATGTATGGCTATGAGGTAACTAAGTTGCCGAAAGAGTCAGATTATCCAGGATAAAGGAGAAGAAAAATGGTTGTAGATCAAGAAGGTGCCATTAGAGAATTTAAAAATCAAGGGGTGATGACTGCCAGACTCCTATTCAATATCAGTTCCGTTCTAGCAAAATCATTAGCAGATGGAGCTGTTGATATAAGTAAGAAGGTTTCTGCTAAAATTGAGGCACGTCCTGGCGAGAAAAAATCTATAGATGCCCTAAAGAAAAGAGGCGATACATTAGATTATAAGCAATTCTCAAATAATGAAATGAACCTAGACAAGTTAAAAGCCTATTTGAAAGAATATGGCATTCAATTTCATGCAGAAGAGTTAGCAAATGGCAATTATAACTACTGGTTTAAATCGAAAGATCAAAAACAATTTCAAGCAGCTCTTGAAAGAGTAAAAGAAGATATTATTAACGACAAAAAACAAATTAAATCTCTTCAGAAGACTCCTAAAGACTTAAAACCTCAAGAACAAATTGCTAAACATAAGGCAGCAGCGCCAAAACAATCAGTAGGAACTAAAATTAAGAAGCCTACGAAGTCAGTTTAGGAGGGGCTTATGCAAAAGAAAAAACCTAAATTCTGGCCATTTGCAGTATTAGGGCTTATCTTTGCCCTAGCTTTAAACCGTGGCTACACACTGTTCTCTATGTCCCCGCCTGTAACGGCAGAACACTTATTCATGCCTTATGAGTATACAGTAACAAACTATTTTAACCCCCCTTATTTTCTCTTTAGTTCCAAGCCTTTAGGGTTTGCTGCAATGGCTATAGGTTTCTTTATTGCTCTTGTTCTTTACAGTAAAATGAGTACCACAAAAAATCTAAGATCAGGAGAAGAAGCAGGGTCGGCCCGTTTTGCGACTCCAAGAGAACTTCAGGGATTTCAGGACAAAGAGCCTGAAAATAACATGCTTTTCACTCAGAATGTGAAGATGGGGCTTTACAACAAACGACTTCCCTTTGAGTGGCAACTAAACAAGAATGTTCTCGCTTGTGGTCTTCCTGGTGATGGTAAAACCTTTACTTATGTTAAGCCTAACCTGATGCAGATGAACGGTTCTTATGTCGTTACTGACCCTAAAGGGTTGCTAGTGCATGAAGTGGGTACAATGTTGGAAGAACATGGTTATCAAGTTAAAGTGTTTGACCTGGTAACTTTATCAAATTCAAATACGTTTAACCCTTTCAAGTATATGCACTCAGAACTAGATATAGACCGAGTAACTGAAGCTATCATTGAAGGAACTAAAAAATCAGATTCCCAGGGGGAAAACTTCTGGGTACAAGCCAACTTGCTTTTAACCAGGGCCTTAATTGGTTATCTCTATTTTGATAGTCAGGTTCGAGGATATGAACCTAACTTATCTATGATTGGGGATCTCTTGCGTAACTTGCAGCGCAAAGAGGAAGATGTTCCTGCTCCTGTAGAACTAATGTTTGAAGAGCTGGAAGAAGCACTCCCTGGCAACTATGCTTGTCGTCAATGGGACCTTTTTAATGCAAACTTTCAAGCAGAAACAAGAAACTCAGTGCTTGCTGTGATGTCTGCACAATATTCTGTCTTTGACCACCAAGCCGTGACCGATATGATTAAGACAGATTCCATGGATATTGACACATGGAATACTCAAAAGACGGCCGTCTTCATTGCAATTCCAGAAACAAACAAGGCATTCAACTTCTTAGCCTCAACGTTCTTTGCAATTATGTTCGAGGAATTAACACATGGCGCTGATGCTATTATTCAGGGAAGACGTGAAGGTTACAGCTATGAGGACCTTCTTCATGTTCAATTTATTATTGACGAATTTGCCAATATTGGCCGTATTCCTAACTTCAATGAGGTTCTGGCCTCTGTTCGAAGCCGTGAAATGTCCATTAAGATTATCTTACAAGCCATTAACCAATTAAAAGCCCTGTATAAGGATGACTGGAAAACAATCTTAAACAATTGTGCGACTCTGCTTTATCTAGGTACCAATGATGAAGACACCATGAAGTATTTCTCAATGCGTGCAGGGAAACAAACAATTGATATTCAGAACTATTCTGAAAGCCGTGGACGTGGTGGCTCAAGTAGCACGTCTCACCAGCGCCAAGGCCGTGATTTGATGACACCTGACGAGGTTGCACGTATCGGTATTGATGAAGCCTTAGTCTTTATTGCTAAGCAGAATGTTTGTCGAGATAAGAAGACAAGTGTCAACCTCCATCCTATGAAAGACTGGCTTGCGGATAGTCCTTCTGATAAAAACTGGTATGATTATGTCCGCTATGGGTCTGATATTGAAGAATTTTTGGCCAATATCGAATATGAAACAGTTGTTGATTTGACTTCTGAACTCGAAGCTGAAATTGCTAAAAATGAAGCTCAAGCAAGCAACGAAGAAGCAGGGACTAACCAAGCTGAAATGACCTCTGAAGATAATGCTGAGATTGCCTCTGAGAGTGCATTTCAAGAAACTGTCTTACCAATTCATCATGAAACAGTCGTAGAAGACGACCTAGAAGAAACTGAAGATGTTTTGCCTTTTGCATGGGATGAAGATTGATAGTGATATAATACAAGAAACGGAGGTGATTATATGACTGAAGATATTAAACAAAATCCACGAGGCCTTAAAGGAATAATGGAAGATTTGAAAGTCAATACATTTGACGAACTTATTGACTATATGCAGAAAAACCCAACGGAGTCACTTGTCCAGGAGTTGGAAAATCTTTTAAATAAATTTAATTAGTCTAACTAAAGATAAAAGCCAGGTCAATTAAGACTTGGCTTTTTCTATTACATAAAAATGGAAGGAATAACATAATGAGTTTATATGATTACTTTGGCGTGACGACTGCTCAAGAGCTTTACGACATGATTACGAATGATGATCCACGAGTTGATGACCTTCAGAATTTCTTGACTTATGCGAAACAAGAACTTAACTATGAGACAGCGCAGGTTTTTAATTATGAAGCGCTATTTCACTTTGTAAATCAAGAGCAACTGATTCCAAGGGACAATGAAGCTTATATCATTGGGTTTTCGACTCAACGGAGACCTACATATTATGCAAAAATTTCTGGGGATATGTCTGAAAAAGAGGTCCTTAATATTGCATTTAAGGCAGATATTAAGTCTTATGCTATTGTAGATCACCCAAATATCTTTTCTCAAAATCAAGATGATGTATTGAGAGATATTGATTGTAATATTGGATTGATCAGAGGGGTTTATGGGAATACTGCTAGGACATGTCTTGATAGAATATCAATTTATGGCGAAGAAGGCATACTTCCGCTAAGACTGTATTCGCATGAAGCCGATGAATACGGGCCTGTTGATTTTATGGGTTATGACCAAACTGCTGATTATAAAGAATTTATTATGGGAAATGATAGCGTTTATGACTTGCCTGAAGAACTAACAGCAGCATCAGAACTAGGTGATTTTGTTGGATACTATGTAGCAAAAGAACTCGAAGGTTTAAACGTCTACTATGATGAACAAAAAGTTGAGTCATTATTATGTATGAAAGCCACTTTAAATAGGCAGGAGGTTTTCACGGTTCTCACCTATGATGAACAATTAAATATTAACGGTGTTAAAGATATGTTTATAGGAGCTTATAGTAATGCTGCTGTTGACCTGGCATTTGTCATGGATTACGTTAACAAAGAACAAAACAAAGGCTTTGTTATTAGTCATAATCATCCTTCTGGTGGATTAAGGGCATCTAAAGCTGACGTAGAGACCACAAGAGCTCTAGGACGTCTTGGCGAATTATTTGAAAAGTGCCTATACGATCACTATATTGCATCAAGCGGAGGGGTTGTGTCATTAGCTAAAGAAGGTGTTATGGGGCGTACGCCTGGAACGAGCTTTCTTGCAATGGCTAAAGAAAGGGAGGTAGACAAGTATTTGTTAAAACTTGCAGATACTCTTGAGAAACAAAGCGCAAAATTACAAGATAGTCCTAAAAAGAAACAAGGGCGGAGTATTTAAGGAGAAGTAAGATGTCAACACAAGTAACCAACGAGAAAGTAGATAAAAAATATTATGCTGTACTTATGCTAGTTCATATGGGAAACTCTGTTTGGCTAGTCCCACAAGATAACGGAAGTTTAGCTTGGTCAAATGAGTTTTGCGATACGCAACCATTTTTAAGCTATGAAGAAGCTAAAAGTGTAGTTGAGAGTCACTTTTTACAAACTTTTGGGTTTATAGGTTCATACAAAATCATTGAACTTACTTATGAAGAATTGTTGGACTTTGAAATTTTAACTGATAACTAAATAATCTAGAATATCTACATGTTTAACAGCAGGATTGATGTAATCTTTTGTGGGGTGTTTCTTGAACCTACCAAAGAAAAATAATCTTAATGGTTGTCCATCCTTAGCTGCTTTTTCTAAAATATCGAGTTTATATTTAACACCACGATGACTAGCTGATTGTTTGTTAATCGTGATTGTAGGAGTGGCGGTTACATTATTCAAAGTACATTTACTTTTGAACTGCACTAGGAAATAGTTATTTTCAGGTTTGTCCTCAAAATTGATATATCGTACGGAAGCATTATCAAAGTAGATATGGACGTCTTCAAGATTGATATTTCTTTGTCCTGCTTCTGATAGATCAATGAAATACTTTGATAAGTTTATCTCTTTATTATTTTTATTGAAAAACGTGTATCGTTCGCCTGACTGTTCATCCAAGTAATATTGAACTAGGTCTTTCAGCCGCTTAATGTGCATTTTAAAGGTCTTGTCATCAATATATTTGGACTCTCTAGACTTTGTTTTGGAGTTAGATAAAGGGCCAGACATTTGGGGCTCGTTTTCTTTCTGTCTAGGTTGTGAAATAACAGCTAAATCTCCTTTGACAAGATCGACATCAATAATAATCTTATTCTTATCACGATAAAATGATCCATGGTTTTCCTTTTCAGTTTCAAGTTCCCTTAATTCGTAATTTTTTACGATTACATCGCAGTTTTGACAATCGTGAACTTGATTTCTTGCTCCAGGTGTAAAATGAGGAGTCTTGTTATAATCTTCTAAACCGAAATTAGTCAAAGTCAGTTTAAAAGGGCACAATTTGCCACACTGGAAGGCGCGCTTATCATATAGTTTATTAAAATCTCCCGTTGATAATATGGATCGTCTGTGTGCCTCCAAGGGTGTTAAATCAATATTAGCTTCTAAGCTATACGCTTTTTCATATGACATGATATTTACCTCTTTCTAGTGGTTTAATTATTATATCTTTATTATGTTGTTTTTTTACAAAAAAATAACATAGCTATATCATAAAGGAAAATGATAAAAGATTCAGTAAGGTGACAAACCAATTTACCTTATTAGCATAACATATATTTAGAAAGGAATAATAAGATGCGAACAATACTACTATTAGCAGAAAAGCCCGATCAGGCAAAAAAATATGCTAATGCTTTGGGAACCCCCAAGAAGACTGATACTGGTTGGGATGTTTATTCCGAGCAACTATCTGCCCAGGTTCTTGTCCGTCCTGCGGTTGGACACTTGGTTGAACGGTCTAATCCCTGGACTAATTTTGAAAATTGGGAAAGCGTAGAACGTCTTCCAATGTTCCCCGATCATTTTGAATTTGAAATCAAAAAAAATACTAAGAAGAATTTCAACGCCATCAAAAATGCTATTAAGACCGTTGACAGTATTATGATTGGAACGGACCCAGACCGTGAAGGAGAAGCCATTGCCTATTATATTCTCAACAAGATACCAGGTAGTTTGAAAAAGGTTAGTTATCGTTTATGGGCCAACTCACTAACTCAAAAAGGGCTAGATATGGCATTTAGAAACTTAAGAAGACCTGAAGAAACAGTCAACTATTACCATGAAGCAGAAGCACGAGGGGAAGCCGACTGGCTAGTAGGTTTTAATTTGAGTCCATTTACAACTCTTATGATGCGAGATCATGAACTTATTCCTGAAAAGTCCAAAGGAATGACGGTCGGACGAGTACAGACCCCTATTGTTTCGCTAATTGTTAAAAATAACGAGGAAATAGAGAATTTTGTTTCAAAACCATTTTGGCAACTCCGATTATTTGACCAGACAAACCAGGTCGCTTTCTCTCATGAAGCCAAGTTTGAAACTGAAGCAGAAGCTGTAGAAGCCCTAGAATTATTGTCAGATAGGGCAACGATTACCCAGGTATCTTCTGAGAAAAAATCAAAGACAGCTCCTAAACTCTATAACCTTACAGATATTCAAGCTGAAATGTCTAAACTCTATAAATTTGATGCTGATAGGACAAAAAGTATCATCCAAAGTCTCTATCAAAAAGGTTATATGTCCTATCCACGGACAAACTCAAATCTTATCACAACTAATGAATTTGATTATCTAGTAGAGCATATTGACGACTATCAAGCAGCTATTGGTAAAACCATAGAAACGCCAAACAGAAGCCCTAGAAAGTCTTTTGTCAATGATAAAAAAGTGGTGGAACACTATGCTATTATTCCTACCGAGATCATTCCAAATATGGAAGAGCTAGAAAAAGAAGAACGTCTGATTTATCAGATGGTGACCTTCAGAACGTTATTGATGTTTGCACCAGATTATGAGTATACGTCAACAAGTATTACCCTGGATAATAACGGACAGGAGTTTAAAACAACTGGCTCTGTGACTTTATCTAAAGGTTGGCAGGTCTATCTTCCTAGTCAAAGTAAGGAACAGGTTTTACCTCCATACCAGGAGGGACAAGAAATTGCCGTAGAACGTCAATTGAAGGAAGATGCAACAAAACCTCCTCAACGTATCACTGAAAATAGCCTTTTGAAAAAATGGCTACCTAAGTACAGCTTGGGAACACCTGCCACACGGGATGCCATGATTAAGTCTGTCCAGGATAAAGGGTATATCACAAAGGACAAAAAGAGTGGCCAACTATTCCCAACTGAAAGAGGAATATTGCTAATTCATTATTTGGATAAGCTCAATATAGCTTATACCAATCCTGAAACAACTGGTAAATGGGAGGTAGCACTTGCCAAGATAGGTGAAGGGAAAATGAAAAAAGAGGACTTTGTGGCCAAAGTTAGACTGGCCATAACAAAACAAATTGAACGAGGGAAAGAAATCGGATAGAAAGGAAATTAACCTATGTCAAATGCAGCAGAACGAGGACAAGCACTATCAAGCCTACTATCAAACAAGCAACGTGACGAAGCCAAAGCTAAAGATATTCTGGCTGTTGCTGAAGGTCTTGGAATGAAACTTATTCCAGAACGTGGAAACGTCTATCATTGGGAAGAACACGACTCTTTGAAGCTCTATCCAGAACGAAACACTTTTAGATGGTGGTCTCAAGAAACAGGTGGTGACACTATTAACCTGGTACAAGTTATTCAAGAATTAAACACTGGAAAACGTCCAAATTTCAAAGAAGCTGTCAACTACCTAATTACAGGAGAGTTTGAAACCATTGAAGTCGAACCTCTACCAGAAAGAGAACCATTTAACTATTATCTTAAGCGTTTTGAGTCAAAAAACTTTGACCTGGGACGTGATTATCTAAAAAATGAAAGAGGGCTATCAGATGAAACGATAGACCTCTTTTTAAAAGCAGGAGTCTTGGCTCAAGCTAATCATAAGACAGGAGATTTGATTGAGCCTGTAATAGTCTTTAAGTCTCTTGATATAGATGGTTCGCTTAAAGGAGCAACACTCCAGGGAATTGAAAATCATCCCGATATTCACGACCGAGGGCGCTTGAAAAAAATCATGACTCACTCTGACGGAATGATGGGTTTAACACTTGATATTGGCCAACCTAAACGCTTGGTGTTTGCAGAAGCCCCTATTGACCTTATGAGCTATTACGAGGTCCACAAGGAAAGTCTGAAAGATGTCAGACTTGTTGCTATGGATGGGCTAAAAAAGGCCACTGTGAGCCGTTATGTGGCTGATATGGCCTCTTCTGACCCAACTGGACCCAATCGCCCGTCACAAGTCCTAAAGGACAATAGAAGGGAGCTGGGACAGCTTATTGATCGTCTACATATGCTTGATAACGTTTCTCAACGCTTAGAAGATGGTTTAATTACTCTAGCCGTAGATAATGACGAAGCAGGCCGAAAATTTATAAAAGAAAAATTTCAAGATATGAATATTCCTGTTAAAGTTGATATTCCCCCACTTGCAGACGGCCAAAAGAAAAACGACTGGAACGACTATCTAAAAGCTAAAAAAGGACTTATCAAACTCGATAAAAAAGCTCCTGATAAGACTCAGGAGCATACAAAAAAGGCTGAGAACGAATTCGGGGATTTACCTGGAAACCAGGAGGCAGCACCTCTACCTGAAGCGGAAAAACCGCAACCGTTGAATGAGTCGTCACCGACTCAAACTCAGTCTCAACCTTTACTTAATTTTACCATACCTGAAGAACCAAAGTCAATTTATAAACCACACTATCACCCTATTAGTAGCAAGGAATTACGTAAATTAAACCGCTATGCACAACAGCTTCAAGAAGTGGCCAAGTGGTATGATGAAACACTTGCAGGAAGTAAAGTAACTTATTTTGTCAAAGATAAGGATGAGGTTAAGTCTATTGAGATCACCTTTGAAAAAGAGCATTTTATGCACTTAACAGGTATTTATCTTATCAAGCAAGGTATCACCTCTAGCATAGCCCTAGACAATATTGTTCAAGGTCAAGGACACTTTGACAATATCTATCTTGCTAATAAAGGGGCTGCATTCTCAAAACTTCAAATTATGCCTGACCTTAAAGCTATAATTGACTCAAGTTCTTTCTATTTCAATGATGTAAGTGATATTGAAAAGTTCCATAGGTTGGATGTATCAAAGGCAATCCGTACAGAAGATAGCGATTTGGTACTTGCATTTAGGACAGATGATGGCGAAACGTTCCCTGCTTCTTTGATGAAGCCTGGTAAAACCCTAAATTTACAAATGGATGAAATAGCTGAAGAGAGGGCTATTTTGGGGGTTTATCGTAAGAAAGGAGAACAAATTGATACGCTTTCTATTAACAAGCATTATATCAAGGATGGTGGTAAAGAGATGTTAGATATCATGAATAACAATGATTTTAGTCCGATACAGTCTAAGTCACAAGCAATTAAGCGAGAGCAATCATTAGCAACACTCGACTCTGATGGTGATGGTTTAAGTGATGAAGTAGAAATTGCAAGAGGCACTAACCCTTATTCCCCTGACACAGACGGTGATGGAGTGCCTGACGGTCAAGAGGTTTCAGAAGGCACTGATCCACTTAACGCTACTGATAATAGCTACACTAAGCAGCAACGTGATATGACTGTAACCAACATGATTAAGAATAATGATATCAAGGCTCTTAACGAGCATTTGAAAGAAGGAATTAAGTCCTATTTTAATTCGGACAATTACAAAGAATTCCTCAACGGTATGGCCGACTTTAACAATTATTCTCCTAGAAATATCCAACTAATAAAAGCACAACTTCCTCAAGCAACATTGGTTGCCTCTTTCAATCAATGGAAAAAGCGTGGTGGTTCCGTTAAAGGACAAAAGGCTATTTATATTCAGGCACCTGTTAAAGTAACAATCAAAGATATATACGGGAACCCTAAAATTGATCCTGAAACAGGTGAAGAACTTAAGCGATTGATTTTTAAAAGTGTCCCTGTATTTGATGTGTCTCAAGTAACACCACAAGAAGGAAAAACATTAGATATTCCAAGCATGAGTGGGGATGCTACAACTCCACTCAGCAAAGAAGACTATAACAATATGTATCGTAGTCTAAAAGAAATCTCACAAAGCAATGGTGTTCCAATTCGGTTTGACCAAGCAGAGCCAGGTGTAGGTGGCTTTTATGATACAAAAAGAAATGAGATTGTTATTTCTAATCAGGTAAAACGACAACCTGCACAAGTGATAGGAACACTCATTCATGAAATGGCTCACTCAGAATTACACAACGACAAAACGATTTCTGAAAATTATCCTGACCTTAAATATTCGACTGGTGAATTACAAGCTGAGTCAGTTGCCTATGTCGTTTCAAGACACCTAGGTATTGATATGGGTATAGAGCGAAGTTTTGGTTATCTAGCTTCATGGGCTGTTGCTGAAGGTGGTTTGGAAAGTTTGACTGCTCAACTTGAGATTGTTCAAAAAGAAAGTGCTAGTTTGATTGAGCGTATCGATCACGCTATGACTAAATATCAAAAATTATCAGAAGATAAGGTTGTTAGCCGTGATAAGGTATCAATGAAAGAAAACACCTTTTATGATAGCCTCGCACAAGCAAAAAAGCGCACTGGCGGAAAAACTGCTGAAGAAGACGAAGCCCCAAAAAAATCACAAGGAATTCAAATGTAATGTCCCGCAAGAATTCCTTAACAAGAAGGGACAGAACAAAAACACTAACACAAATTGAAAGAAGAGAGGAAGATAAAGATGACGATTACTAAAGAACAAGAAACAACTGTTGAAATGACACTCATGGATTATCTTCTTGATATGGAAGATTTTATCCAAGGGAAGAAGACACTTAATGTTATGAACGTTCGTAGACCTAAAGCAGCACTTGTTAAAATCTTACAAGCTGACCTAGATGATTTTAAACAAAATGGCTTTGAAGATGGAGGGGAAGATTTCGCTGAAAATCTTACACAAACTATAACAGTTCTTGAAAATATGACTGATGCTGAATATACCAAAATCAAGCAGGATATTCTTGATTTTGAACCTGGCTCTTAAATGATAAATATATTTTAAATGGTCATCTTAAAAAGATGTCCAGATTGTCAAAGTGTGCAAGTTGTAAAACTGCACACTTAATAAGAGTGTGCAGTTTGAAAAAGTGTCACTCATTAAAGAGAGCGTAAGCGACAAAATCAGGGGTTTGGGGTCTTCCCCAAGATTAAAAAAGTATCGCAAAAACAGGGCCTTAAATGGGGTCCTGATTTGAGCGATTTCTTTTTTTTTTCAGCATGTGGCTATCCACATGCTAATCTTGCCAGATGGGAGATTAACCCTCCTATCAGGGGTGTTCTGGAAGTATGGAGGGTGCCTTATTAAAGTAAAGTAATGGTTCCCAAATAACTTCATATATGATTAAGCCACACTACATTGAAAGCCCTGATTTATCATAAAGTCCACTTAACCATGTCTGTCAAAATTGAACTACTGTACTTATACGAAAGGAAAAAGAAGATGGCAAATAGAGTAAGAGCAAAGATAAAGACACTTAGAGTTTCACCAACGGACGAAATAAAACTTAAACGTAGAGTTGCTGAGTCGGGAAAAACTATGCAAGAATTTTTACTTGACTTAGCACTTAACGGAAAAGTGAGTACCTACGACTATTCCGAGCTAATGGAATTACGTAAAGAAGTTAATGCTATTGGGCGTAACGTTAACCAAATTGTTAGATACATTCATGAAACAGGAACAGTTGAACTCGAAGCCTTTGAGATGTTACGTCAAGAGATAAAAGAAATGAACAAGGCTATCATGACCGAATTTAAAGAAGGGAATTTATTGAAAGAAAATGCCAATTACGAAAGTACTCCAAATCAAAAAGACTGACAACCTAAAGAGGTCTATCAACTATATCACACAAGATGCAAAAACCTTAAAAGCAGAAACTAACACTTCAGAACAAGAGTTATTTCCTATGGAGCTTGTTGATGGAACTTTGTGTAAACGTCTAGTCAGTGGTCATAATCTTACTGATGAGTCTGATGCAGAAAATATATTTGACGACTTTGTTTTGATGAAAGAAAGTGCAGATATATTTAATGGCCGTTCTGGATTAAACGCCTATCAATCTGATTTACATGATCCTAAAAAAGTTTTAGCACACCACATTATTCAATCCTTTTCACCTGATGACAATTTAACCCCAGAAGAAGTACATGAGATAGGACGTAAAACTATTATGGAATTGACGGGTGGACAGTACCAGTTTGTTATTGCAACACACATGGATAAAGGACACTTACATAACCATATTATTTTAAATACAACAAATAGTGTTACTATGAAGAAATTTCAATGGAAAAAGAACACTGCTAAAATGTTGTATGAGATTTCAAATAAGCATGCAGAGATTGCAGGTGCCAAAGTTATTGAACCAAAACTAAATAATAGCTATACAAAATATTCTGCATGGAGAAGACAAAACGTCTATAAGGTTGAAATAAAAGAACGTCTTGACTTTTTATTGCGACACTCTCTTTCCCTGGAAGATTTCAAGGAGAAAGCCAAGAGTCTAAATGTAACTGTTGATTTTTCAGGAAAGTATGTCAAGTATCGTTTAGATGATAAGGGACAGCAAAAGTTTACCCGTGATCGTACACTTTCCAAAAAAGGAAAATATTCTTTAGAAGAGATTAAGAAGGCTTTAGCAAAGAATGAAGTTGTTTATTCCAAAGAAGATGTTGCTGCAATGTACCAGGAAGAGCAAGAACAAAAAGAGGAAGACTTTGAATATAAGTTAGATCTCGAAGAGTGGCAAGTTGATGAAGTAACCTCACAAGGTATCTTTGTGACAGTTGATTTTGGTATTGACCAAAAAGGTCAAATCAAAATACCTGCACGGATGCTAGATCAGAACGAAGACGGAACTTTCACAGCTTACGTTAAACAAAAAGATTTCTTTTACTTTCTCAATCCTGACCACTCAAATCAAAATCGCTATATCACAGGTGGAACTGTAATGAAGCAACTTTCACAAAAGAGTGGGGATCTCTTGCTTAAGAAAAATAAATACATTTCTAAGTTGGACCGCCTAGTTGATGAATTGAACTTTTTATCAGATAACAATGTTACTAACTCACAACAATACCAAGCCCTGGAAAATAAACTCCTGGAACAATTAGAAGAAACCGACTTTGAATTGGACCGTTTGGATGACCGTCTCTCAGAAGCCAATAAAATTATTGGAGCCTTATCAACTTATCAAGGTCAGTTGGCTAATGTAGAGGTTGCTGAAGAGATACTTGAGAAGAATCATATTGATAAGAATACAGACCCTTATCAAATGAAGAAAGTCCTGGAAGAAGTACAGTTAGAAAGAACTGCTCTTAAAGAAAAACGTGATACGGTAGTGTCTAACTTAACCAAATACAAAACAATTAAGCAAGAGAAACAGCAGCAGCAAAACAAAGAGAAGAAACAACAGCTTTAAAAGATATCATTCAATAGGAATTGAAAACTGAATGGGGTATAATAACATAATGAATAATACAAATTTGAAAAAAACGATTGTTTTGATTGCTTTATTGACTGTGTTTTCTTTTATTACCCCCTTACTTTTAGAAGCTTTTCATGGAGAACTATCTTTAGGAGAATTGTTGTCGTTTTATGCGTCAATTTTTGGAGCACTAATAACCTTAGTAGGTGTTGTTATGACCTTGAATTATCAAACACGACAATCAATGAGTGATGACGAGATCAAATATAAGCCTATTCTGAAAATTGATTCTGTTTCAACGGAATGTAAGGATTTTATTGGGAGGCGAGAAGTTCCTATTCTGTTTCCACGTAGTTATTCAAAAAATGAAGTTGATCAAGGAGTTTGGGAGGATCCGTACTATTATCAATACAATGAAAACACAGAATTTCATATGTTTATAAAAAATAAGGGTAGAGGTGAGGCAACGGCAGTTTCTCTAGACTCAGCAAAAATAGAGGACGTTAGTTGGGATGAGGAAAGTCATTTATATATTGGCACAAGTTTGCCGCTTTCCTTAGGTGATGAACTCTTAATAGATGATCGAGTTGATATAATTGTGACTTTCCCAAAATTTTTATTTTTGAAAAAAGATGAAGACTATAATAGTATCTTTATTGAGTTGACGTTGTCTTATGATGATATGTTTGAGAGGAATAGACGAAAGTTGACAATATTATCAGAATTTCGGATAGAACCTTTAGAAAAAGAAAACACTCCTCTCTTTTATAAAGACGGTTATGACTATTATCAGGTAGAGGTTAGATATATGGGGTCACAACAAAAAATAGAAGGACAGTAGGCTGTAGCCTATTGTCCTTTTTTTATTTTATTGCTATGATAGGCTTTGATAAACGGACAATAGGGTTAGGCAAAACAAGGAGGACAAAATGGCAAGAATTGGTTACGCTAGAGTAAGTACAATCGATCAGAATTTAGACCGACAGCTTGAACAACTGAAAGATACAGAAAAGATATTTAAAGAGGCTGCAAGTGGAGCGAATAAAGAACGTCCGCAGCTTAAAACCTTACTAGATTTTATTCGTGAAGGTGATATTGTTGTTGTGACTGAGTTGGAAAGACTAGGCCGTAATAACAAGGATCTAACGTTTATAATGAACTATATTCAAGAGAAGGGGGCAACTCTGGAAGTTTTAAACCTTCCAACTCTTAGAGGGATTGAGGATGACAATTTAAGAAGGCTGCTTAACAACCTGATCTTGGAAATATACAAATACCAGGCACAGGCAGAAAGAGAACGTATTAAGGAACGTCAAGCCCAGGGAATTGCTCTAGCAAAAGCTCAAGGAAAGTACACAGGAAGAAAAGCATTATTTACAGAAGATGATGAACGACTTAAGCACGCATTTGATTTATATTTGTCGGGTTATTCAGACAAAGATGTTGCCTCTATGACAGGGATCAATGAAAGAACCTTCAGGCGGTATCGGACCAAGTATGGGATATCAAGATAACCCCTTCCTATAGGCTGCGTCACCCCTATAACGGAAAGCGTAAGAGTTTTGCAGATTTTTAATTGACAATTCAATACTCGTTTATTTTGATTTAAAAAGAAAACTTTTTATTTTTATGTTTCGTAGATATAAAAAGGGTTATAATAAAGTGACACGTTAAAAATTGAAAGGAAGAGGCATGGCCCAAATCAATATCAAACTGACAGATGACCAAAAACAACAGATCAGTGATATAGCAAAAGAAAGAGGCATCAGTATCACTCAGCTGGTTATCAGTTCTATACTAGATAAAGAAAAATTCTATACTGATAAAGATGGTATAGAAAGTACAGAAGAGGGTATAGACCGTAAAGAAAAAGATAAAGAAGTTAGTGTAGAAAACAATAAAGAAGATAAAGAAAACAGTGTAGAAGAAATCATCTATAAAGAATACTGTGAGACCCTGAAAGAACAGATCATACAAAAAGATAAGCAGATAGATCAACTTCACCAAATTATATATAATAAAGACACCTTACTTATAGAAACGAGTATAGAAGATATAGAAAAAGATGCTATACATAAACATTGGTGGCAATTTTGGAAATAAATAGCGTATAGAATATTTCTATACGAAAACCGAGTATTTCTATACTAAAGTATAGAAATGTTCTATGCTTTCTATACTGCGTTCTATCCTAAAATAACCCCCTCATTTTAAGAGGGAGTTATTTTTTTGTCCTTAATTTATAATAGTTAGGGGAGGGAAATATAATGACAGCATTTAACGAACTAGACTTTAAGCGGAAATTGAGGGAAAATAATCAGCAAACTTTTTTGAAAATGGTTGCTGATTATGAAAAATCAATAGCAGCAAGCATGAGGGCCCAGGGGTTCAAAAGGATCAATCAAAAAGAGCGAACAGTGACATTTTCATTTGGTACCATGACCTTTTCAAGAAGCCGTTGGAAAAAAGGCAGAGTAATCAGGGTACCCGTAGATGAGAAGTTGGGGCTTGTTCCACGTCAACGTTTCTCGCAAGAGTTTTTATATCTGGTAACGGTTCTATCTTCGTTTATGCCCTATCGTAAAGTCGTTGAGGTATTTGATTTATTACAAGATATTGGTATTTCAAAGAATGTCGTTCATAGGGCTGTGTCTGAAGCAGGTAATCTCATCAAGCAAAAAGAAGAGTACGATTCCTGGGCTTTATCAGAAAGTATCGAACGAAAGGAAAAAATCAAGACCGATATAATTTATATTGAAGGTGATGGTGTTTGGGTGAGAAAGTCGGAACGATCCTCCATAGAATTAAGCCATTTTGTTGTGCACACGGGTTCTGATAGTAGTTGTAGAAAGAAACTGCAAAATAAATTTGAAGTTATTAACTCAAAAGTGAAAAAAGCAAAAGATACACTACTTGATTATATAACAACTAATTTTGAGCTTGCACCAGGAACAACTATCATCACAAACTCAGATGGAGGAAAAGGCTACACCCCGTCATCATTCCGTGAATTTGTGAAATTTTGTTCCAAGGGTGAGCATATTCACTTTTGGGACCCCTACCATGTTAGTGAGTGTATCAAGAAAAATCTTACTCCTATTTCTTGCGATTTAGCTGATGCTGCAGTCAAGAAAATTAGGAAAAGAGACAGGACAGGCCTAAAGGTAATTTTAGATACAGCAGAGTCGCTATTAGAGACAGATGCTAAGTTAGAGTCATTTCAGGCTTTCAAGAAACGTATCATCAATGACTTTAGCTATACGGCATCACCAAAGGATAGAGGTCTAGGGTATTTAACCATTGGTGTGATGGAGTCGCAACACAGGAAAATGACATATCGAATGAAAAAACGAGGTATGTATTGGTCAGAAGAAGGTGCTGTTGCAATGGCTCAAATAATTTTGTTGTATTATTCAGGAGATTTACGAGATATATTTTTTGGTAGTTGGAGAAAAGAATACAAAAAAATAAAAAAACTAGATCATTTTGATCTAGTTAGGAGAGAAAAAAAGAGTGAGCATTTGATTCCTGGAGCAAGAGTTGCACGTGATGGCTTGACTCCTATGATTAGGAAATTATGATAATAGAAAATTAAAAGAACCCTTGATATTATAGGGTTTTAAGAAACTTTATTTAGCAAAAACACTTGCAATATGCTCTAATTGTGGTATAATAATCTTATAGATAAAACACGAGAAAAAGACGGAAGGTGCGCGAACACCTTTCCGCCTACCGATTAAACAAAGCGCACCTTTGCTTAATCAGTTTAGAATTATTGTATCATCAAGATAACAGTAAAGTCAAGACTGAAATGAGTGAAAACGCTACACTTTTTCGGTCTTTCTTTTATGTTCTCTTGGTGATTTTAATTTCTCCCAAAATGGGACACATACA
>ERZ1027240.152-NODE-152-length-29146-cov-8.706851_pt1 | contig 29146 bp, 20 predicted proteins | sample MGYA00519263_ERZ1027240 | MGnify/ENA primary metagenome ERZ1027240 (study PRJEB26926, sample SAMN06164633) | human gut metagenome | biome: ENVO:00009003; feature: ENVO:2100002; material: ENVO:00002003 | host: Homo sapiens | place: USA | collected 2012 ... | reverse complement strand
ACGAGATCAGCCTCGGTCTCGTGGGCTCGGAGATGTGTATAAGAGACAGATAGAACACCTGATGACAGCCTCATGCATGTTCTCATCATATGGGAACCTGTTATCTGCATCACCACGTCCAATTTTAAGCCTTGTTATTATATTCCTGATTCCCATTATGTCATCTTCTTTCTCTGTCCGGAAATTTGTCTGTCAAACGTCACATCACTTACTTGTCACAGGCAGCAGTATTATCTTCACACTCACTGCTCGATCTGTCCCAGTATATAAGGATCCTTGATCTTATTATCCTCTGCAAAGAACAGTATCTTCGTGAGCACCTCCGATGTCTTTGGATCATCATCCACAAATGGCAGGAATATTCTGCCCCGCCTCTGTGAATGTACAGGAAGTACATTTATCATAGGTCCTGCCTCCTGATGCACCACTCCGCTTCCAAGGTGGACTGTATAATTGGCGCGCTTGCCCTCTATCACCGCATGGTTCTTTGTAAATGTGACATTTGTCAGCCTGAAAAGCGGCATGGTGAATTCTGCTATCGCCTTTCGCATCTCAACAGTTGAGTGTGAGGTCTCTGGATCCACGCCTCCGGCATGTGCCACGGAAACAGCCATGTCCACATCCCTCATGACCTCAGAGAATATGATGTCTGGGATATCCTTGATCCTCATATTCTTTCCTGTCTTTCTATCTGAGAACACCACCCATTCGAGGGTCGGTGACTCTATATCCGCAGGTGAGAACCAGTCTGCAAGCGCGTATATCTGTGCTACTATGTTCTCCTTGTAATAAACCTTTTGAAGTCCATCCTCTATGTCTGCCACCCAGTGTCTTGACCTCAGACAGCCCAGAGTTTTCTTCGGCTGGATCTGATTGCCCGCGTATCTGAGGGAATGTTCCATGTTCATCTCCTCTTCGGTTTTCACATAGAGCTCTCTGAACACCTGCTTGAACGGCTGTACGATCTTGTTGTCAAATACATATTTCTGTATATCATGCCATTTGCCAGCCATATACATGTGGAACGGATGTGCTACTGTGAGCTTTGTGTCATCTGATAGATTCATAAGGTTCAAGCCTGTTTTTTTGGAGCTATTATTTTCCGTTGATTTTGATACCGTATCCGCAATATCTGCATCACCGATGGACGTTGCCACAAATGTATTGAATCCATCCTCAGTCGCAAATCCCAGCACAACATTCTTGCTGTCATAAAGTTCATTTGCCCCTGACATAATACTGTCAGCCGCATTATCAAGCTCTGCCTTCACGCCATCCGGCTCCGCCACCTTGAACACCAGCGCAGCTACCATGTCATATATAACAGGATTCTCCAGCATGCCCCTGATCTCAGCCCAGGTGTATTCCTCCTGGCTCTCCATCGCATCCTCAAGCATCGCCTTTGTACGCCTTGACTGCTCCGCCATCTGCTTCTTGGCATCCATCAGAGCCAATACATACTCATCCTTCTTGATCTTTGCCGGAACGGACTTTAACTGTTTGCCGTTCTTCTCACAGATGACAGTGCATTTGCCGCCATCCTCCATCTCAAGCCATACGGTCACTTCTTCGACCTCATGCGGCTGAAAATATTCCCTCATGCCCTGAACTACAAGGCTTTCCATACGTAGGGTAAGTCTCGTCACGTCCTGATATCCGGCATTGATCGCCATATTGCGCATAGCTGTAGAAACTGCTGCCGCCTCGCTGGCTCTCCTCTGTGCTCCGAACTGCCTGCTCTCCTTCTTGAACTTCTGAAGGAACATGTACCTGTCCTTTATCTGCTCCTCATTCTCTATCGGCAGGATTCCCACCGCCATGAGCAGATCTTTGTTTCTCTTTGCCTCGATCTCAGCCATCAGCTCGGGCTCATCATATTTGCCAAGTGCCGCATCCGCATATTTTCTCGCCCTGGTATGCTTTGCACCGTCCGAAATGTATTTCGCCGCCTTGTATATGAGCTGGAAACGTTTGTCACCCAACCTTTCATAGACTTCGGTAAACCACGTCCTGTCAAATGCGCCGTCGTTCAGCTCATCCACCTCAAGCGGTGTAAATCTCGCTATCATAGCCTTTCTCTTGTCGTCAAATGACTCGTTCATGTGCGCCATAAAGTAATAGCATCCCGCAGTAAATCCATCCCATCCAAGATACTCTCCAACTATATCTATCCACTCTGGAGAATACATAGCCGCCTCTATAAGCCTGGCATCACTTATATCCGTACCTGTAAGATAGGCCTTCAAAGTCTCCGCACTGTCATTTGCATCAGGCACACACGCCTGAAGAAGATGAGACATACTGTTCTTCTTGCTGACCTTCTGACGATTATAGTAATAACCGGTATTGAAATACGTTGATCTCTCCAACGTCTCCTTGCCTAGGGCTGACAGTATCCTGACAAAATACTCCGCTCCGAATATTCTTGTAAGCCCATATATATATGGAGAGAATTCTGTCTCCGTGTCTCCCCTTGTGAGCTCTGCAGAAAGCACAAGCTCTGACATATCAGTGTACAGCTTCTTAGCTATATCCAGCCTTTTCTCGTCCGTCTCTGAGAACTCTCCTTCCGGACTGTGAAGAAGTATCTGCCGCACACTTCTCAGCCTTTCACGCTCCGTATATCCCCACTCATAGCCTCTGGTCTGCACCTTCCTATTGCGCTCCGTTATAAAACGCATCACGTCAGATACACATTTGAGGCTCCTATCCAGGGAATTCCCCTCAAATGCCATCTTGTACATATAATCTTTTGAAATCAAGCCACGACTGTATGCAGCAATATAGTTCTGGAGACCTGGAACCGGCATGACACTTCCTGTGTGTACCCAGTAATATGAATTTCTATCATTTACAACGTCTGAAGGTATATTAAAGTTATGACTCTTTGCAAGGGCATAGTTGTATGGAAACAAATGCATGAAATTTTCTTCATTCTGCCTTGCCTCGTCAGAATCCTCTTTTACGTCTAATATATCGCTGTCACCATCGATTGCAAGCCACCATGTTATTATCATGATCTGCTCATTTGTGAGCACACTTCTGTGATATACCTTTGAATCATCACCAGATATACTGCTGCCACCTTTATTCCCGCCAAATGTATATATGAGCTCATCGTTTCTTCCAAGCAGATAGTCTGCTGCCACAACGGCAAGCCTCTTCTTGTCACTATCCATCACATATCTTCTATACAGGAAACCAATTACAGCTCTGGAAATGGCAAGATATCCGAATGCCGGACATTCTTCTATATATATATTTCCAAACATATCCGCCATAAAGCTCTCACAGTACTTCTTGAAATCCTGTTTGTCACTGTTGTAGCCATTCAGATACACGTAGAGCTGCATGCACATATACGGAGTCTGAATATTTTTCTCGTAGAAATCTACCCACAATTCCTCACATGCCACTTTGTCACGGTTCACATATATGTTTCCACCTGACTCACCAAGCAGACCGATTTCTCCGTCAGTCATCTCATACTCATCATTTTTGTGTTCATCCACAAATGCATCAAATTTTCTTAATATATTTATTACTTCTGAATCAGATGTCGTGTCTTTCTTTTTAGGCACAATCTTTGATTTGAGTTTTGCAAATGCACCCTCGCTCTTAGCAGTCTTGCACAGATTATCATTTGCAATCCCGCTTTCAGGGAAATACTTTTTGTACAGCTCAAAGCACTCAGCCAGATAACTCTTGTCAAATATCGGCTCATAGTCCGCATTTACATCATAAAGTCCATATCCCTCATCTGCACCAGCCCGGTCTGTGCCAACATTTTTAATCTCACGTATAAGAATCTGCTCCTTAGTTGTAACACTGGATCTTCCATTCGCAGACTCCCTCTGCATAGCGTCTATATGACCAACACAATCTGCAAAAAGTTTCTGCCTGTTCTCATCATTCTTGAGCTGGAGCAACAGGTCAAGTCCCGCTGTTCTCTTTTCCTCCTTGGGATCTGCAAGAAGTCTTCCAATGAGGCCGTCCATGTCTTCACCGTCAAGCTTATACAAAATAGATAAAACAGTCTCCCTTATGTCTGACTTCTTGTACTTGAGCATATTCTCAAGCTGTACATAATTCTCCGGCGAAAGTTTCATATCCTTAACGATCATCGCCGCCTTGTTTCTGGTATATGTCTCCTTGTCGGCAACCGCATCCACCAGTATGGCACGCTGTCTGTCATTTGCCGGCTGCCTTACAAGCAGAAGCAAAAGCGCATCTCTGCTATACCTTGCGGAATCTATCTCAGGAACCATCTCCGCTATGTGTGTGATCCTGTCCTCGTCCTTTAGAGCGCTTGCACAGACCGCAAGTCTCATGATGATTGCGGATCTGTCCAGATATTCGGCATTCCATGGAAATACACACGGATCAAACTCAAGCCTCTTCTTTGGCATGCGCTCAAGTATGCCCATGAGGATGTCGTACATCTCCTGACATTCTTTCCTGCTGTCAAAATATTTGTCCACCTCGGCAAATGTCATTTTCTTAAGTTCATTGTTGTACGATCTGCCGTCTTTATATATGAGACTATTCATATAAGGCTGGTAATCCGACATGAAACTTGGCATGATGACCGCCATGGTGTCCATCTCGTCTGAGAATCTCTTGATAAATTCCTTTGCAACGCTGTGTGTGTACACCTTTCCCAGACTCATTGCCCTGATATATGTGCCAAATACCAGTCTTTGGTGTCTGCTGCCATCAAGTGCCAGCTTGTTCATCACATGGCATGCCTCGTCCACATCAAAGAAACCATAGCTCCACAGCGCAAGATAGATCTGCATGGCATCATCGCCGGATAAAGCTTCACGCCTTGCATTTTCATCATTCAGATATGTATCTATAAGAATCAGCTGTTTCTTCTGTATACGGTCAAGCTTGCTCTCCTCGTCAGTCACAAGTCCTGTCCAGGTGGCTACAGCCCTCATAACAGACGAGAATCTCAGAAGATCATTCTCCTTTATTACATGGAACAGGGTCATAAATGCACCTGCCGTTCCATAATCCATATTCTCACATATCGCCTGCCTAAGCCCCTCCTGAAGCTTTGCCGCAACGAGCAGCTTGCCTACAGCCTCATGGAGTCTTGTGTTGGAGCTCATATATATTCCCCTGAGGATATTTGTCGTGAGCCTTGTCTGCGCACTCTCACCGAACATGATGTCCATGAGCACTTCCTCAAGCTCTGCATTCCCCCTGTCGAGCTCCGCCTGTATCCAATATTCAGATATTATTCTATATCCGTTGCTGCTGCCATCCCTGTAATAGCACAATATATCCTGCGGTAATTTCTCCTTGTAGAGAGATACTATGTCGCATCCGTATATCCCCATGGAGTGATATTCATTCATTATCCTGAAATATCTGTCAAGAAATGCCCCATACCTCTTCGTACGCATGGTTCTTCTGTAATAATACTGGCTTGTCTGCCACTTGATTATGCTGTCTATAGAAGTGTAGAAATCCTCCATCAGATGATCCGGCACCCACCCCGGCAAATGCTTCAGCTCGTTCCTGAAGAATTCCGAAGGAAGATTCTTTTCATTCTCAAGAAATGTCTCAAGTCTCTTGCCGATCATCGACTCTTTTACATCTCCATAGTAATTATCCATCTCCTTAAGAAGCTTCTGCGCATCCGCACTGTAGCTCTTTCTGAGCTTCATAGAATTCTCGTCAAATACCTCTCTCACTTCATCTGCGATCCTCTTCTGCTCCTCAAGCTCAAGTCTTGTCTTCTTGTCCTCCGCCATTGTAACCCCTTTCTTTATGTTCTACCACATTCTGCCCGCCAGCATTGTGAGGCGGATAAATGTGATCTCATCCCCTTCGTTAAACTTCTCTTCCCTGTTCAGCTCCGTTAATTCATCCATACCGCGGAACACTCTGAACAGCCCATCCTCAAATCCCTGAATGGCTGTCTTCACTGCCTCATCCACATCTAGTTTCTTCTCCCCATAGACGATCCCAAACGCTATCTTTCCTATGCTTCCCATATCATCGATCTGTTCATCTGTCAGCACTGCATCGCCGTTCTCCATGCGGGATATGTACTGTGCCACGCAAATCTTTACTGTCTCTGTTATGAGTTCCCGCAGCGTACTCGGTGCTGTGTCATATTCAAACGGAACCTTGTGCACTGTGTCCTTCCGCTTGCCAAGTTGTTTTATGTTCATGTATAAAGTCATGTGATTCCCCCGAAAGTTTTACTTAGTGTCCGTTAAGCCACATTAGCACTTTCTTTGAACTTATATGGTCTAAGTGTTTTGTAGAGCAAATAAAAATTTATCTTTTCATGTATATTGATTATCGAACATATGTTTGTTATAATATAAGAGGTGCTACCCTATTCGGTAGGCGGTTAGCCTTCGCCACAGGAGTTTATAGCCTGTGTTTACATAGATACATCCATTTACGGAAATCTATTACGGAGGTTTGTTCTTATGCTTACAACGGAACTTTTTATAGCCATCATCAGCTTATGCATAACATGCTTTGCTCTTGGTTATGCCGTTGGCTCTAAGAGCAATGATAAGAAATAAGACAAAAAAGTAACCGCCCTGTCCTGACAAAACTTGGCGGTTACTTTTTTGTAATTGCAATATCAGGGCTAACCGTCTATCGGTAGCACCTCTTTACACTTATATTAACATTCAACCGCTTTTATGTCAAATATATCGTTTTTATTATTTAAGTATAATCATAAACACTTATTTATCATGCTATAAATTATACACCACGTAATATCAAAAGCAAACAAATAAAACTCCACCCAATCATTCTGGCTCATGTATTTACTTAAAAGCCTTGCCAACAAAACCCAAATGTTATATCGTCTCATATAAACAAGTACAAAAGGGGATTTCAAAAATGAATTTAAAACTTACAAAACCAGAAAACTCAGATGTTTCTATATCACATGACAGTGATAGATCAGAGCAGCCTTCCGATACGAATTTAGAGCAGATACTGTCACTTGATTGATGGAAAGAAAAAGCGCATAGAATACAACAGGAATATATTCAATGCAGAACTTGCCGGCGTGCCGCGAAAGCGCAAAAACATCATTTTCATATAAATGCAAATGGGCCATATAACAGTCAGACATACGTAGACAAGCTCACAAATACCGCCTTTCAGGATAAAGTCCTGAACTTTTGTATCTTACACCACTATATTTTTGAAAATGAGAAAATATTATCCCTAATTCTACAAAACAGGCTGATTAAGGATAAGATTGACCGGCTCTCCAACAGGAACAAGTCCTATTGCTATTGCTACATTCTCTCCCTGAGCACTTCCTCCTCAGTGTATGTGTGCTTTCCAAGAAGTTTATCTCGTTTTCCGCCAAATGCCTTATTCAACTTACCCAGATTGAATCCAACAAGGAATGCGGCAATAACCGTACCGGCGCCCACGCTTCCAAGACTATGTATACAGATCAGGCATGTTACGACCGACACAGCCACCATAGAACAGTCAAATCCGATCTTTACCTTTGAAAATTCAATGTGTGTGACCTCTGAGACAGCCTGCATAACACCCTCCCCGGCAAGTGGGATGAGATTCGCCGGCAGATAAAAGAATATTCCGCCTGCTATGAATATGGTACTCACAAGCATCAAAACACCCCTGACAACTATGTTGTCTGTTGATGGCAGAAATGTCGCAAGATAATTACAGAACGTCGTAAAGTATCCAAATACTACTCCAACCACTATCTGAAGGAGATTTATTGGTTTGAAATTCTTTCGAAGTATAACGATCTGTATAAGCACCAATGCCGCGTGGAATATGATCGTTGCCTTTCCCATCTCGATTCCCCATACACATGTCATCGTATATGGTATAGAGCTCACCGGTGACACTCCCAGATTGGATTTGACTGACAATGCTATACCTATAGTCATAATAAACAGTCCGACAAAATACATTGGGATCCTAACCTTCATGTTTCTCATTTTTTAGACCTCTTCTCCTGTTGTTTTTCGCTGCATTTAATTCTAATTATTAGAACGCTAACATAATATTCTTTTTTTATCTTTCATGTCAACACCTGTGACCAGGTGGGGGCAGGTACCTCCGTCCCCTCCGTCCCCGTCTCTGCCAATACAAAAAAGATCCAGGCACAACTTATACGTCATGTCTGGATCTTTATGAAATGTCTATAAAGAAATTATTTTATTGAATATACCTTACTTTTTGATAACCGCTTTCTTAGACACGCCCCTTGCTACCAGAAGTTTCTTATAGTAAGCAAGCTTTGATGCCGGTACTTTGACGGTCATCTTTGCGTATGTTCCTGTGAAGGCAGCAGCTCCTAAGGTCTTTGTGGTCATGGCTGTGTTTCTCACCACAAGTGCCTTGAGGTTCTTACATCCGTAAAATGCCTTTGAACCTATGGTCTTTACATTCTTGCTTATAACAACCTTTGCAAGCTTTGTATTACCCTTGAATGCTCCGCCTCCTATGGCAGTGACCTTGAATGTCTTTCCGCCAAGCTTTATCGCATCCGGCACTGTAACAGAAGTTGTCTTCTTGACTGCTGACACAAGAGTTACTGTTCCTCTTCCGCTTGTGGAGGCATTTGTTATCTTATATCTGTAGTTTCCGTATGTGTATACCTTTCCGGCCTTTGTAACTATATTGAAGTATCTCACCACACTTCCACCATAGTTGCCAATTCCGGTTATGATGACCTTTGCCTTGCCGAAGTTCTTATTGGAATAGCATGTTATCTTGTAATTCTTATTCAATGTGAGCTTGGTCTTACCGTACACCACCTTGGTATTTGGCTTTACAGCCTTGCCTGTATACAGAACCTTTGCTGACACAGCCACCTTTGCCTTTTTAATATCTCTCTTTGCAATGGCAAATGTCAATGTAACCGTGCCTTTGTATTTTTCTTTGCCCTTTACGACCACCTTGGCTGTTCCGGCATTTATATTCGATGAATATGTAACTGTGTAATCTGTGCCAGATACAAGTGTGGTATTTCCGACACTAACCACTACTGCAGGAGTTATCTTCGCTCCCGTATATGTAGCCTTGTAGGATGCCTTCTGTGTCGCCTTATAAATTACCTTTGCACTCTTAGATATGTCTACCGTTATCCATGTCCACACAGCCTTCAGTGTAATATCTCCGTCCACGGCTCCATATAACGCATCGGCCGCATATGTCTTACCTGTCTGATCTGTCCATGCCAGGCTGTACCCAGGCTTTGATGCTGAGTAAGCTACACCATCTTTTGTAGTTATATCGAGCTTTGAGATATCAAGTATTGAACCCTTGTTGAATGATGATACACAGATCTGACCATCATTCTCGTCGACAAATGTCACCTTGACCATAACAATGCTCTCACCCGTGCTGTTTACAGGATCCTTTGAATACGTCGGAGCTCCGCCTATAACGGCATCTCCGTCAACTATGATCTTTCCATCGTCTGATCTGACACCAAATGATCCACCTGTACTTGAACCTGATGCATCTGCTGTGATCTTTCCGCCTACAAGCTTTATAGAATTGTCCGCTGATATAACCGACTCATCATCACCGAGAGCTGTGGATGTGGCATCAAGCAAGCCACCTGTCATCTCGACATCCTTCGCTGCAACAGCCTCAGACACTGCCTCTATCTTGTTGCTGCCACCGGATATCTTCACTGTGCCAGCTGATTCAACGCCCTTGCCCTCAGACTTTATCTTTATGCCTGATATCTCAACATCTCCGTCAGCCTTCACAGCCGGAGCATCTGGTGTTGATGAAACTATCACTGATGAATCGCCATTTCCATTTATCTTCACAACACCCGATCCCGCGGAATCCTCCATACATTTGATTCCATCTGAGACGATATTGTTTCCAAGCACACTGATCACGAATGTTCCAGAATTGCCTGGATCTACTGTGAGTTTCTTTACCACAGCACTGTCTATCGTGATACTGCCTGCTTTTCCGGTATCAACCGCCACATCTGCACCATCGCCCGTCACAGTATAATCACCACTCTGTGTAAATGAAACCAGTATATTTCCACCGGACTCAGACACTCTTACAGTTGGATTGCCATTGCCATCTACCAAAGCTCCAACATATTCACTGTCACCAAGTCGTCCAACATCTATCGTGTATGGATCTGACACAAGTGTCACAATCTCAAGTGCCTTGCTCATTGCACCGGCATTCAGATTTGAAGTTGCCTTCATTCGTCCATATACATAATACTTTGTAAATGCCTTGCGTCCTGCAAAATATGCGCTGTCCTGCCATGTGAGACTATCCGCGTCATCGACAGGAACTGTAGATATTGCATATTCAACTCCTGTATTTGTACCTGATACATAGCTCTCAACTGTTACAGATGATGATGAAACTGCCTTTTTGGCAAGTGACACACTAGCTGTGTTCTCAGACTTTGCGACTTTCGCTTTAAGAAGTATATTCGCTGTTCCATTTGCTGTTGTGATCACAAGTGTATCGCTATAGCTTCCTGCAGCAAGGCCTGTCACAGGTCTCACCTCAACAGAGGTCTCCTGTCCGGCTGCTATCTGACCTACAGGATATACTGTGATCTGGAAATTACTTCCGGTCTTGAGACTCGCCTTCACATCGCTCAGCTCAGTCTCGCCACAATTGCTTAAGCCTATGCGTTCTGAAGAAACATCCCCGTATCCATAGACAAGAGCATTCCATGCCTTTCCAGAAGTTTCGCATGACAGTTTTCCCGGCTCAAGAACCTTGACTTTGCACTCAGCCTTAACTCCTGAACCATCCTTTGCCTTTGCGGTGATGGTGGCCGTTCCGGCTGTAAGTGCCGTTATCTTGCCATTCTGAACCGATACCTTTGTCCTGTCAGAGCTTGTCCACACGAGTGAGCTGTCTGTCGCATCCGCTGGTGTGACTGTGGCTTTTATCTGTCCACTCTCACCTACCTTCATAGTAAGCGCCGTTTGGTCAAATGTGATTCCTTTGACTGGTATAACCTGAGTTTCCGTAGAAGACTCCGTAGTCTTTTCTGTTGATGAACCTGTTGTTGATCCTGTCGAACCCGCGCTGGATCCAGATGAAGGATTCTTTGTTGCCTTCTCTGTGGTAGTTGTCTTTGTTGTAGTCTCAGTGGTGACATTTCCACCTGACTCCCCGCTTATCGTCCTGAGCTCTGACGACACCTCGCTCTTTGGAACTACCTTCTGTGCTGCCTTCTCCTCATCTGTTCCGCTGTTCTTTACATACAGATAAAGTCCGGCTGCTGCACCCACAAGGCTTGCATTATAATCCAGTGCAACCTCGTTCTGGTTATAATCTTCTGAGCTATCTACATAGGATGTACTCGAACTCGCCGGGCCGCCAACCAAAGCACCGACTAATACATGTGCCTGCTTTGTATATGCATTTCCAGTTACAGAACCCTGATATCCGCTTGAGGCTCTGTGATGAGGGTACTTTGATGAATACTTGTTGTAACCGACAACGAAACACTTTGAACCTGCATTGTTGCCAAGTATGTACCTCATCTGACCATTTGCCCATGATGAATAATCATTCTTTCCATATATAGTATCATACAGAAGACCTGTCATCTGATGAGCAGTGTTATATCTCGCCGATCCCCAGCTGTCTATCAGGCAGAAGTTGTTATCTCCTGACTGTGTCTTGCTTGCTATAAGTCCTGACTGGTTCTCCACGAACACACTCTTCTTTGATGAATTAGGACTGTAGAGCAGAGCCGCCTGAGCCACGTTATTCCAGCAAAGAGCCCAGTTAGGATTTGTTCTGCCACCATATACATTATTGTATTTTGTTGCATATGCTGATTTACCTGTAGCCTTGTACAGAAGAGCCGCCGCAAGGGCATAGTCATCTTCCCATGAATCCGAGTTATAGAAACCAGATGCCGGACCCGAGCTATTCTTCTTAGCCTTTGTATCCGCATATGTGAAAAGCTTCTCCGCATAGGAAAGCGCTTTCTTATCCTTGTAATTTATATAATATGCCGCAAGTGCCGCAGCTGTCTCTGAAACGATATCTGTACACGTATCCGAATCAGATGTGAATGTTGCCTGTCCACTTCTAGATGACTGCTTTTCCGGAGCTCCCCAGTATCCATGATCTACATTTCCATCACCGACCTGATAACAGAAAGCCTGAACCGAACCATCGCTTCCAAGGACTGTGCATCTCTTGAAATAATCAACGAATCTGTCCATGATCCTCTTGTAGTGTGCCTCTGTAGCAGTATCCGCAAATGCCTCAGCAAACTCCATGTGCGCAAGTCCTAGAACTGTAGCCGAATATGCCTGTGGCAGACCAAACTTGGCATGATCTCCCGCATCATGGTATCCACCGCTGACATCCACAGTCTTTCCATTATATGTTGTTTTTGCATCCTCAGTATGACAGTTTGATCTCCAAGAGAACTCACTCTTTGCAGATACATCACTTCCGCACATATTCGCATCATAAAGATACAGTGACTCCTGAAGAAGCTTTGCATAATTGTACTCAACATCCGTATTGATCTCACCTGTGTTGTCCCCGGCTCCGCCAGATGATGATGAAAGCGAACCGATAAATGAGTCAAATGCACCTGACTGTGAGCTGTAGTACACCTTGACACCTGTTATAGACACACCGTTTGCCGTACCTGTGTAGCCAAGCTTTGAATATCTCACGCTCGAACCGGCATTTACTGCACCTGACTTCTTGGATGTGTTTGGATATATGTACAGCTTTCCATCACTGAATACACCCTTAAGAGCTGACCAGCTGCTGTAATCCTTAACTGCAGTTACCGAACCATTCACATCAGCTACCGCTATCCAGTCAGCTATGTATGAATTGCTCTTGTTATTTATCGTTATCTCTGTCTCGTAGTAGCCATCTCCCCTGGCTGTTCCATCTCCATCGGCAAGGCTTGCAGTTACGCTTGAACTTGTGTTTCCAATTGAATCAAGATCTGCACTGCCTGATCCGCTGTCGCCTGAACCGCCTGACTCCCCAGACGAACCGCCCGAGGTGCTCTTTGTTCCTGAGAGAACCGCTGACACGATCCTGAATTTGATCGTGCTGTTCTCCTGAAGATTGGCAACCTGTATACCAAATGCCACCTTCTCCGTGCTGGTTGTGCTGATAGATGCCAGATCAAGTACGGTCTCAAACTGACCGGTCTTGGACAGATCGATCCACTTGTCATTATTTGACCATGAAGACCCATATGATGCAAATGGCATAACTCCCGCATTCTGTCCACTTGCAGCGGTAAATGTATCAACCGCATATGTGATCTTGAGCGTCTTGTATCCCGCATCCGCAATAGCCTTCATAGATGCAAGATCTGATGACGGCGAAAACCTGATCTCCGCCTTTCCATAATCACTCCACTCATCTGTTGCCGCAGTCACCGTCTTCCAGCCGGTGTCCGGTTTCAGATCCTTTGTGATAGTCTCCGCCTTAGCTGTGATCTCCGGCCAGGTTATACTGCCGATGATCATGCATAAGGTGAGAACATACGCCAGGATTCTGCTCCCTGTTCCCTTTCTCATTTTCTTTTCCTCCTTGTACTTCCTTTTTCCTCCTAAAAAATACCCTATTATTAAAAATATAGCACAGAAAACACCTTCATGAGAACAAATAACCAGTCATTATTTATCCGCATTTTTGCCAATGTTTTCTGTGCTATTTTACCAATTTACTATCTGCAATTATTTTTTTTGCTGCATCTATGTCGTTTGACATCTGCTTCTTTAGTTCCTCAATACCTGCAAATTTCTTCTCACCACGAATCTTCTGTATAAGCTCAACTTTTATGATATTGCCATATATATCCCTGTCAAAATCAAATATATTGGTCTCTATGGTTATATTGCCATTATCATTCACCGTAGGATTATCACCTATGTTGGTGATTCCCATATACATCCTGAATGGATCCTCGTGACCTGCATGTTCGCCTTTTACGATCTTTATCCTGGATGCATACACCCCCGCTGGCGGATATAGCTTATGATCCTGCGGCAGCATATTTGCAGTTGGGATTCCGATAGTTCTCCCAAGCTGTTTTCCTGACACGACCTCACCGGTCATGCTGTACGGTCTTCCCAGCATCGGTATTACCGCTCTCACGTCGCCCTCGGATATATTCCTTCTTATGACTGTGGAACTCACCACCTCGTCATCCTGCTCCAGCTTGTCTATGACTATGACCTTATAACCATACTCCTCCGCATGACTCTTCAAGGTCTCCACATCACCTTTTCTGTCTCTGCCGAATCTATAGTCACTTCCAACCACCACATATCCGGCTCTCATCATACCCACCAGTATATCCCTGATAAAAGCCTCTGGCTCTGTTGCAGCAAATGCATCATCAAACGGATATTCGACCAGAACGTCAACACCTGTATCCGATACCACCTGTGCTTTCTCTTCAGATGTATATATGGTCTTCATATTACTCACATCAAACACATGATTTTCCCTCATGTCAAATGTGAACACAACTCCCATGTAGCCCTGTTTCTGAAGTTTTAACACCTGCTCTATCAGAAGCATATGCCCCTGATGGATTCCGTCAAACTTTCCAAGGGCAACCGCTGTACGCTCTGTGCTGTTTAGTTGTATCTTCTTCGTATTCTTTATATGAATCATAAATGTATGTCCTAAATTTCATAAAATATATATTTGTAAACAGGCTCATCTAGCGATCACTGCCAGACTTATCACCTTACCATTAAACCCGCTCGAAATCATCTGCTCACCGGAAACATCTTGAACGGCACATACTGCCTCTTCTCATCGCTGTATTCATACAGTGCTGCAAATCTCCCGTTCTCATCGTACACCTTGACGTATGTGTCCCTGTATATCTGATTTTCCACAAATGAATCCGCAGAGAGTTTATTGCCATTTGCAAGAAGCTTCTCACCCTTTGCTGATATATGGAGCTCTGGAATATCCGGCATAAGCTTGTCTGTTGTGAGCACATGCTGCATAAGCGTTCCATCATCCCTTGCCTTCTCCACGGCATCAAGTGTCAGACTTTCTTCTATAGTAAAGCCTTTCACCTCTGTTCTGATAAGTCTCTCCATCACGGCTCCGCAGCCCAGCTTTTCTCCGATATCCCGGCAGAGACTTCTTATATAAGTACCCTTGGAACAACTCACGTCAAATGTTACCCTCGGAAGATCTGTCGAAAGTATCTGAATACTGTGTATCGTAACAGGTCTCGGCTGCCGTTCTATGACCTGCCCAGCTCTTGCAAGCTCATAAAGCTTCTTGCCATTTACCTTGATGGCAGAATACATCGGTGGGATCTGCATGTAATCCCCGACAAAACTCATCACTGTCTCAATGACTGTCTGCTCATCAGGATAGATGTCTGTCACATCTGTGAGTTTACCTGTGACATCCTCCGTATCACTGGTCTTGCCAAGCAGCATCGTACACGTATATGTCTTATTCTTCTCCGTCAGAAGATCACACATCTTTGTGGCACTTCCAAGACACACAAGAAGAACTCCCTCCGCCATGGGATCGAGAGTTCCGGTATGACCTATCTTTTTCTGTTTTAGTATACCCCGGAGCTTTGCAACCACATCAAATGATGTATAGCCCTGCTCCTTATATATATTGATAAAACCGTCTATCATAATTATTATTTATTCCTATCCAAGAAACTTTAAGCTGTTTTTATACCAACTGCTTTTCAATCTCTGCGACTATCTCTGCAACTATCTTATCCGGATCACCTTTTATATTGCATCCCGCTGCTTTTACATGACCGCCGCCGCCGTGGCTGCATGCGATCTCGCTCACATTCACGATGTTATTTGCTCTGAGTGATATCTTATACTCATTCTCGCCAGATTGATACATGAAAAATGCAACCTCTGTTCCTGATGTAAGTCTCAACTGATCGACTATGCCATCCGTATCCATCTTTGAAGCACCAAACTTTTCGAAATCTTCAAAAGTAAGCAATGTATGCGCAATCTTGCCATTTGCAAACTGCTTCATACCGAGCAGTGCGTAACCCAGAAGCTTGTTCTGTGTAAGAGTCTTCTTATAAAATGTTTCATCTATAACAAAACTTGGTCTGGCGCCCTTCTCGATCAGAATTCCGGCAATCGTCATAGCTGATCTTGTCGTATTGCTATGTTTAAACACGCCAGTGTCATGAACTATTCCCATGTATAGCGCCTCGGCGCAAGGCTGATTTATCTTATCCTCATCAAGGAGTTTGAAGATTGCCTCCGCTGCAGAGCACGCCTGTGGCTCCACATAGCACACATCGCCAAAGCCCTTGTTGGATATATGATGATCTATGCACAGCGTCCTCTTTGCAGTCTCAAAATACTGTGCAAATGGAGTGAATCTATCCGGATCCCCACAATCGAGTGACATGAACAGATCATAGATCTCATCATCAGTCTCATGCTTGACCTCAGATGCGCCATTCAAAAACATGAATACATCAGGAAATTCCTGAAGATATACCTGAACTTTCTTACCAGGGTAATTGTTTGTTATATAGTTATACATTCCAAGTGTAGAGCCTATACAGTCACCATCAGGATTTATATGTCCTGTTATGGCTATACTGTCTGCATTCTCTATCTCTCTTATAAGATCGTTCATATATACCTCCCGCCGGCTCGATGTAGAAATATGCATTGTGACAGTTTGCCCATGCACAACTGCCACAATGCTCATTTTTCATTATTCTTCACTGTCATCTGAACCATCTGTTATATCTTCTGTCTCGTCCCCGTGCTTTCCAATAGCCTCGTCTATCTTGTGGGACATGTTAACACCATACTCTATGGACTGATCCATGATAAATGTTATCTCTGGAGTGTTTCGAAGATTTACAGAATGAGCAAGCTCTCTTCTGATATATCCCATCGCACTGGTCAGCCCTGCAAATGTGGAATCAACAGCATCCTGGTCTCCCAGGACACTGATATATGCCTTACAGAATTTGAGGTCAGGTGTGACAACCACATCAACAACTGATGTCATAGGTGATATTCTGGGATCCTTGATCTCACGACTTATGATCCTGCTCAGTTCCCTCTGAACCTCACCATTTATCCTGTTATTCTTTACACTGTTTTTTCTCATATCTATTACTACTTTCTAGGCACCTCTACCATCTCGTATGCCTCTATCTGATCTTCCTCTGCAACGTCCTGGAAGTTCTCAAATACCATACCACATTCGAATCCTGACTTAACTTCCTTTACGTCATCCTTAAATCTCTTGAGTGAAGCAAGCTTTCCTTCAAATATAAGATTGCCCTCTCTTGTGATCCTTACGCTGCAGTTTCTGTTGATTGTTCCGTCGAGAACATATGAACCAGCAATGACACCGATACCAGAAGCCTTGTACGTCTGTCTGATCTCTGCGTGTCCGATGACCTTCTCCTCATATATAGGATCAAGCATACCCTTCATTGCTGAATCAATATCCTCTATTGCATTGTAGATGACTCTGTACAGACGAACATCTACGCCCTCGCTGTCAGCCATATCCTTTGCTCTCGCATCCGGTCTGATATTGAAACCAATTACGATGGCATTTGATGCTGACGCAAGAATTATATCTGACTCGTTGATAGCACCTACACCTGCATGTATACACTTGATGACAACCTCGTCATTTGAGAGCTTTAAAAGGCTCTGTTTAACGGCCTCAACTGAACCCTGTACATCTGCCTTGATGATGATCTTGAGTTCCTTGAGGTTGCCGGCCTGGATCTGGCTGTACAGATCGTCAAGTGACATTCTCTGCTTGGTATCTGCAAGAAGCTTCTCCTTACCCTGTGAGATATACGTCTCAGAAATGGTTCTAGCTTCCTTCTCATTGTCAACTGCCATGAATATCTCACCTGCATCAGGTACTGTGTTAAGTCCCTGGATCTGTACAGGTGTTGATGGAAGAGCCTCTGTAACTCTCTCACCTCTTGAGTTCGTCATAGCACGAACCTTACCGTGTGAAGCACCTACTGCGATGTAATCTCCAACATGGAGTGTTCCCTTCTGTACAAGCATTGTTGCAACAGGTCCGCGTCCCTTGTCAAGCTCAGCCTCTATGACGATACCTCTTGCCTTTCTGTTAGGATTTGCCTTGAGTTCAAGTACATCTGCTGTTAGAAGTATCATCTCAAGGAGATTGTCGATACCTTCCTTAGTATGTGCAGATACAGGACAGAATATTGTTGAACCGCCCCAATCCTCTGGGATAAGCTCATACTCTGTAAGCTCCTGCTTAACTCTCTCTATATTGGCACTTTCCTTATCGATCTTGTTGATCGCTACGATGATCTCTATTCCGGCAGCCTTTGCATGGTTTATAGCCTCAACTGTCTGTGGCATTACTCCATCATCGGCAGCTACAACAAGGATAGCGATATCTGTACTCTGTGCACCACGCATACGCATTGCTGTGAACGCCTCATGTCCAGGAGTATCAAGGAATGTTATAGTCTGACCATTTACATCGACAACTGATGCACCAATGGCCTGTGTGATTCCACCAGCCTCACCTGATGTTACCTTTGTCTGTCTGATAGCGTCAAGGAGTGATGTCTTACCGTGGTCAACGTGACCCATAACACAGACAACAGGTGGTCTTGAAACCATATCCTTCTCGTCCTCTTCGTCCTCCTTCAGGAGTTCCTCGATAACATCTACCTTCTCCTCTTCTTCAGCTATACAGTTGTACTCGAGAGCGATCTCTGAAGCCTCATCAAATGAGAACTCAGAGTTCACATTAACCATCTTTCCTGCAAGGAAAAGCTTCTTTATGAGAGCTGTTACAGGTGTCTTAACCGCATCGGCAAGATCCTTGAGTGTAACTGTCTCTGGAAGTGTGATGGTTCTGATTGCATCCGGATCCTCCTGTGGTGTCTGCTGCTTCTTCTGAGGCTTGCTCTTGACATTCTTTGCAAGTCTGCTGATATCTGCCTCAACCTCCTCTGGAGATCTTCTATTACCCTTACGAGGCTTATTCTTATCTCTGTTGTAATTGTCTCTGTTCTGACTCTTCAGATCCTTGCCTGGCATCTCCTTGGCGTCGAAGTCCTTGCGGTCTCTTCTAAAAGGTGCTCTCTTCTGAGCCGGGCTGTCATCCTCGTCATCCTTGCCAAATGGCATGTTGATACGATTGCTGAAACGGTTTCCGCCATCTCTTCCAAAGCCTCTTCCGCCCTGGTTTCTGTCGCCTCCGTCTCTGCCAAAACGGCCGCCGCCCTGGTTTCTGTCGCCCTGGCCATCTCTGTTAAATCTTGGCCTGTCGCCCTGGTTCCTGTCACCCTGACCATCTCTGTTAAATCTTGGTCTGTCGCCCTGGTTTCTGTCACCCTGACCATCTCTGTTAAACCTTGGTCTGTCGCCCTGGCCGTCCCTATTAAACCTTGGTCTGTCGCCCTGATTTCTGTCGCCCTGACCGTCTCTATTAAATCTTGGTCTGTCGCCCTGGTTCCTGTCGCCCTGACCGTCTCTATTAAATCTTGGTCTGTCGCCCTGACCATCTCTGTTAAATCTTGGCCTGTCGCCCTGATTTCTGTCGTTCTGATTTCTGTCGCCACTGAATCTTGCTCTGTCAGTGCCGCCCTGTCTGTCGTTGTTAAATCTGACTCTGTTTCCGTTATTATTCATCTTGCCGCTGTTCTTATCCTCTCTGGCAAATCTAACATGATTGCCAGCCCCCTGTCTGGCTGCCTGATTGTCCTCTCTTGCAGAAGTCTGTCTAGGTGTTTCTGCCTTTGTCTGCTGCTGTTTTGGAGTCTCTGTCCTAACAGTCTGTGTCTTCACAGTCTCGGCAGCGGTCTGTGGCTTTATCTGCTGCTTTGGCTCCTGCTTCGGAACCACTGGCTTTGCCTGCTGCTTTGGAGTCTCTGTCTTGGCTGCTGCCTGCTTTGGAGCGTTTCCAGCACCACTGAACTTTGACTTAACTATTGCCACCATTGAGTCATCAAGATTTGACATGTGACTCTTGATCTCTATTCCCTTTGCACCAAGGGTATCTATAATATCTTTATTTGAAATGTTCAACTGTTTTGATAATTCGTGTACTCTGATTTTTGCCAAATGTTACACCTCCATGTTTTCATTTACATTCATATACTTTATGATCTGATTGCCAAAACCTTCGTCCAGTATAGCCACCGATGTCCTCATCTCGTTTCCCGTGTACTTGCCAAGCTCATCCTTGGTTCCGTACTCGTAATATGGGATTCCATAGTAGTTGCACTTCTGGTCGAAAAGTTTCTTTGTATTGTCAGAGGCATCCTTTGCAACTATAACAACATATGCACTCTGAGTCTTTACCGCTCTCTCTACTGAAAAATTGCCACTGCAGAGCCTTCTCGCTCTAGCACACAAAGAAATAGTCGAGTATATCTTATTGTTCTTCAATATCACGCAGCTCCTTGTCTAATTGTTCATAAACCTCAGAAGGTATGCTCACCTTGAAAGACTTCTCAAGGGCTTTACTTCCGACCGCCTTCTTCAGACAGTCCGTTTTCCTACATATGTAGGCGCCTCTGCCGCTAAGCTTTCCTGTGGCGTCAACTGCAAACGCACCGTCACTGCTGCGGACAATCCTGATAAGCTGATTCTTCTGAACCATCTCACGGCATCCAAGACATTGCCTCAGAGGTATCTTCTTTGCCATCTCATCACTCCCTGTTTCTTTTCATGTGCCGTCCGGTATCTTCCGGACAAGTGCAGCGCATCGTCATAACCAAATGTAAATGACTATTCCTCTACGCCTGTGTCATCGGTTTCATCTATGTCAACTGAAGCTGACTTGGCATCTTTATCATCGTCAACCTCATCATAATAATCATCATCGCTTCCGTATGGATCAAAATCTTTGTCATAACCACCGTCTGATGCCTGATCGTCGAAATAACCCATCTCCTCAGCCTTTGAATGACTCTTGATATCGATCTTATATCCTGTGAGCTTTGCTGCAAGTCTTGCATTCTGACCTTTCTTACCTATGGCAAGTGAAAGCTGTGTATCAGGCACTACGACAAATGCACTCTTCTCATCAAGATCAACAGATACATCCTCAACATCTGATGGACTGAGTGCGTTGTAAATAAACTCAGCAGGGTTCTCACTCCAAGGGATGATATCTATCTTCTCGCCATTTAAATCTGCGACAACCGCATTTACTCTGTCTCCGTTTACACCGACACAGGCTCCTACAGCATCAACATTCTCATCATTTGACCACACAGCGATCTTTGATCTTGAACCGGCCTCTCTGCAGAAGCTCTTGATCTCAACAACGCCGTCCGCGATCTCTGTAACTTCCTTCTCAAACAGTCTCTTCACAAGCTCTGGATGTGTTCTTGAAACCACGATCTTTGGTCCCTTGTTTGTCTTCTTGACCTCAGTCACATACAGCTTGATCCTGTCGCCTCTCTCATATGTCTCGCCCTCGATCATCTCTGATGGCTTCAAGAGTGCCTCTGTTTTATCATCAAGACTTACATTCACACTGTCTCCGACCTGTCTCTCAACGATTCCTGTAACCACATCCTTCTCTTTCATATGGAAATGATCGTATATAGCAGCTCTCTCGTTCTCATTAATTGCCTGAACTATGACATTTCTCGCACGCTGAGCCGCTATTCTACCAAAGTTCTTTGTTGTTATCTCAACATTTACCGTATCGCCAATCTCATATCTTCTGTTCAGCATCTTAGCCTGGCTGAGAGATATCTGAAATGACGGATTTTCAACCTCATCAACAACCTCCTTGGCTGCGTACACATGGCACTCTCCTGTCTCTCTGTCAAGTGAAACTGTTATGTTCTCGTCTGTATTGAAATCCTTCTTGCAGGCTGTCTTGAGTGATCTCTCAATAGCCTCAAGCAGTACATCCTTGCTTATGTTTCTCTCCTTCTCCAGCTGATTCAATGCTTCAATGATCTCTGACACCTTTTTATCCTCCTAATATATAAATGCTAAACGTATCATAGAAATATCTTTTCTTGATATTGTAACTTCTGTTTTATCCTCGAATTCTATGGTAACCGTAGCGTCATCATATGCCTTAAGCACACCCTCAAACTCCTTTGCACCATTTATCTTGACAAATGTCTTGATCTCAACTACCTTACCAATACTTCTCTTAAAATCGTTCTCTTTCTTCAGTGGTCTTGTAAGTCCCGGTGAACTTACCTCCAGTATATATGCATCACTGATATAATCCTCCTGATCGAGAAGGTCTCCCAATGCCCTGTTTACTATCTCGCAGTCATTTATCGTGATGCCGCCTTCCTTGTCAGCATACACTCTCAGATAATAATCACTGCCTTCCTTCACGTACTCCACATCCACAAGCTCAAGGTTGTTTGCCTCAATGATCGGAGTTACCAGTTCAACTGTCTTTGCCTCAATATCTGCTCTCTTCGTAATACGACCACCTTTCTCTTATAAGACCTTTACAACAATTAAGAGTGGGCCAAAGCCCACTCTCATGTTGCATACTATAACAATCATATTTATTGTATCATAATTATCAGATAATTCAAGTGCAAATATCAACAAATATGCCGATAAATACAGGTTTTTCCTTGTAAACATCTTGTAACTATAACGATATAACGTCATCCGCACTCTATCTTCCCCATATCATCAGCCGTTTCTTCTGGCTGCGTCCTCACGGTAATATTTATCAAGTATCTTGTTCGCTTTCTTGTCATCAAGGACACATTTGTTCGAGAGGGCTGTCTTTACGAGTTCATCGAGAGCCTCCTCCCTCAGTGACGGTGTCTTTATGTTGACATTTGCAAGCTCTGTATATGCTCCCATCTTTCTTGTGAGGGTCTCATACTCCTCTGGGAGCATCCTGTCTATCATGTTCCTGATCTGCTTCGACACTGCCTGACTGTTGCCTCCAGTCGTCACACCCACAACAAGATCTCCTCTCACGATAACTCCAGGGAAAAGGAAACTGCTGAGATCTTTGTTGTCAGCCACATTCACCATGATATCATTGTCGTTGCAGTATTTGCCTATCTTTGCATTGATCTCTGGACGTCTTGTGGCTGCCACAACTATATCCGCGTTCTGCAGGATATCAAGAGCCACGTTGCTCTCATGCACATTTATGCCCTTTAAAGCCTTTATATCATCGCATATCTTCGGAGCTATAACTGCGATCTTTGCGCCAAAATAAAGCAGTGAGTTAATCTTTCTGAGCGCTGCCTTTCCTCCGCCTATTACGATGACCTTCTTATTTTCAAGATTTATGTACATTGGGAAATATGCCATATCGATTCTCCTTCCGAATATATAAAAATAATCTGCATATATTGTAGTGAAACGACTGCCCTCTTATGCGACAGTTACGAATAGAATTATAAATGAGGAAATAGAAAATGGCAATTACAAATAACGTGGGTTCACTAAAAATTCATATTACCAACAACAATTTTTTTCCTGTACAGGGCGCATCTGTGTTCGTAAGCCCCACGGGAATTCCTGATGCGGTGTCCGAGGAGCTTGTAACCGATGAAAATGGTATCGTGATCGATGAGGAGCTTCCCGCCCCTGATGTAGCCTACAGTCTAGAGCCCGGCGACAACCAGCCCTACTCCGAATACAATGTTCTCGTAAATGCGCCCGGATATAATGAGCGCTTTGTCTCCGGTGTTCAGATATTCCCCGGTGAAAATGGCATCCAGAACATAGAACTGACCCCTGAGGATGGAAGTCCCGACTCTCCCACTGTCCTTGATGCCCACACGCTTTGGGCGGAATACCCTCCAAAGATAGCTGAGGACATTATAAAACCTGTGAATCCATCCGGAGGAATAGTTCTGAGCCGTGTCGTCATACCAGAGACCATCGTTGTCCATGACGGTGCTCCAACCGATCCGACCGCCAAAGATTACTATGTTCCATATAAGGACTACATAAAAAATGTCGCCTGCAACGAGATATATTCAACCTGGCCAGATGCCGCTATCCGTGCAAATGTCCTGGCGATACAGTCATTTACCCTAAACCGAGTGTACACGGAATGGTATCGGGGTAAAGGCTATGACTTCACCATAACCAGCAACACGGCATTTGATCAGAAATGGGTATACAATGCGACTATATTTGAAAATATTTCACAGGTGGTCGATGAGATGTTTGCAAGCTATCTCTCAAAGCCGAATGTCACTCAGCCGCTGTTCACCCAGTACTGCGATGGCAGGCGTGTGTCCTGTCCCGGCTGGATGACTCAGTGGGGCTCAAAATCCCTGGCCGACGACGGTCTGACCGCCATCCAGATTCTCCGCTACTATTACGGAGACAATCTGTACATCAACACATCCGAAACCATATCCGGAATTCCTTCATCATATCCTGGCTATGACCTCACCATCGGTTCAAGCGGCGACAAGGTATTCCAGCTTCAGCGCCAGCTCGCCCGAATAGCACTGAACTATCCTGCTATTGGCTCCATAGCTGTAGATGGAGTATACGGTCAGCACACTGCAGATGCCGTAAAGAACTTCCAACAGATATTCAATCTTCCGGCAACGGGTGTCACGGATTACAAAACGTGGTATAAGATTTCCCAGATATATGTGGGCGTTACCAAGATTGCGGAGAATGTGTAGAATTATATGTGATTTCTGTCCGCCAAACAGAGGGGGCAGGCATATGAGGTCAGGCACTTTTTACATGGATTTTACATATAAAGGGCATGCACTTCTTTTGTTTGTTTTTTCTCTTGATGGCGCGCAACACAAAAAAGCTGAAATCATAATGATTTCAGCTTTTAGCAGTTCGTAGGGGAATCGAACCCCTGTTTTCGCCGTGAGAGGGCGACGTCTTAGCCGCTTGACCAACGAACCATAAGTGCTTGTTTTCTTGCCGCTTCGCTTGCGACCTGTTTAATATAACAGAAACGAAACAAGAATGCAAGCACTTTTTTTATAAATTTTGAAAGAATTTTTTCAAAGAAATTTCGTAAGATTTTTGTTTGCCCTTCTATTACTACTATATTGTCAACAATTCCTCTATCTTATTATTCATAATATCATATGAACCCCAATCAGCTTTCTTTATAGGAACCTTTGCCGCTACAACAAGCTTCTTAATCTCGTCAAATATCTGTTTTATCGTCATTGGTGTTCCCAAGGCATCACTTGTAAGGCTCTTTATCTTATCATCGGTAATCGATACTATCTGATGTGCCGCCATATTTCTGATTCGTGATTCTATTGCCCTCATCTTAGTAACACAGTTTTTCACCGATTCATCTTTCAGAAAATGCACAAGTATCGGCTTTAGATTTCCTGCTGCCAACGAAGAATCCTTAAAATCTCCTCTAAAATCATCACAGTTATTGAGAACTGTCAAGATCTCTCTTCCCTCTTCTGTTCCGTTAAGTTTGTTTACCACAAGTCTGGAATCACCATTCTGATATTCATTACAATATCTATGTATATCTATTCCACAATTATTCTTCAAAATAGCTTCAAATATATCCGTCAGCAGAGGAGATATCGCCCTCATAAAATCTCCATACTCTCTGCGGTACATCTTTACATATAAAGTCAAAGCATATTCAAATATCGAAGACTTGCCGCTCTCTTTCACCGGCATTATATCAAACTTGAATTTCTGTGATATGCGCATAACCTCATTCAGATTCAATTGCTGTCTTGCAACAGCAAGTTCCAGCATGTAATAAGCTTCATCAGATATATAATCCCGGATTTCACTTCCAAGCATCAATGCAGATGCATAATTATAGCTTCTCACCTGTCTCACCAATATATTCTTCTTCAATATAGCTGTAAGACTTGGGCAATCAACCTGTTTACACCTGTTTTCTGCAGATTCATCATTATCACGGTCGTGTTCCCAATAATAATTTACATTATATGTATCATCTTCTTTACCGGGATGAAAATTTATAGTTCTCTCCGGAGTAACCACCTGAACCGGGATAATCTTTCCCTCTGACATGACAGCGAGCATAAGCAGCGTACTTTTCATAGCCGGAGTTCCTGAAGCGACATTAACTATAAGTCTGTCATCATCCTGCATATCTTTCTGAATATCTTGAACTATAGGCTTAAATCTTTTGTAGAACTCATCATAATCCTGTACTTCATGCAATTCCTCAGCTTCTATACAGTCAACCTCAAACTTATGATCTAACTTCTCCCCCAGCTTCTCTATACACAGCCTGTATCTGTCATCATTCTTCTGTCTGGCAAGCATCTCATTAGATAGAAACAAATACACCTTGTCCGGCTTATAATGTCTGCATATATGCAGCATAGATCCATCATATTCTGTTGACGATGCAATAGGGTCAGTTCCCCCTATCGGTGAAAAAAGTATTAAACGTCCCATTTTAATATCCTCCATCCCTGTCATGTTCTGTCTAAGCAATTATATTATCACAAGGTCATCTGATTCAAGCTCAATTTCCTTTCCTATATTCAATACCTGTCCTTTACCAATGATCTTGTATACGCGAATATTGTCCTCATCCGTTACAAATTCAGGAAGACCCGCAAGCATCTTTCGATATATTTTATCTTTTATCGTAGCCTCAAATGCCGATTTCTGCACACGGAAACCATAGCCTTGCAAATATTTTGCCAGTTTTACTCTGCGTTTATTATCTACTATATCATATATTATCAGGACAAATACTCTATCATCTTTCTTTTCTTCCTGAATATCAAAAAAATAATTTTCCATAACCATCACCACTACCTTATCTGAACCGGTTGATACAAGCTTGCATCTTCACTCTCCATTGCATTTATCAACTGTTCTATCTGCAGATCCATGGCTCTTCTAAAGCTGACCTGGTATTCCACATACTTCAGATACTTTGTCTCTGTACATAATTTCCTATCAAACTTTTTTATGAATTTTTGCATTCCTTTATTTGTAAGATAATATGCACCATCCGATGTTCCATGCTGAAAATCTTCCAGCAGGATTTCATGACCATTTGCAAGACTCATAACCATAGAATCCACTATCACCGCTCGCCATTCTTCCATGAGATCGCTTGCAAGCGTTGGGTGCTTTTCTTTATCCCTGTGTATAAATCCAAAATACGGATTCAACCCCTTACTCTGTATCTTTCCATATATCTCATTTATCAATATAGAATAACCAAGACTTAACATCGAGTTGAACTCATCCTTCGGAGGTCGTCTGCTCCTGCCATGAAATTTGAACGGATCATCTACCAGTTTCCCTAATCCTTGAAAATAATACCTTGCAGCAGTTCCCTCATATCCTATGAGCTGATCAATACTACTGCATCCACCTATTTTGTTCTCGCTAATACGCATCATCTTCATCTCTTCTGTCAAGCTGCAGTTAGACCTTCTCCAATAACGGGATAATACGACTTCCTGATTTCTTATCTTTGCCTGCATGATCCGCTTTCCAAGTTCCAATGCAAATTCTGAATCGTATAGTCTACACTGCATTCTCTGCCTTTCAACACGCACATGTCCCGTAGACTCCAACTGTCCAAAATAGCTACCAACTCGTGAATAATACGAAACAGGTATTCCTCTTTTCATACATTCAACCATACACTGTGTCGTCATCTGTGCTTTTCCAAATATGCTGATACTCTCCATTGTTTCCACTGGAATTTTAGTGCAATAATTTTCATTATACCTTACCTTTACACACCTATCGGCTATAGAAATATTTGCACCATCTTCAGTCACATATAACTTCGCCATATAGCCAACCCCTTTCATAAATTAAATACGCCATCTATGCATTTCAAAATTTCGTCCCCTGATTGGGGCTTATTTTCTAATCTAAAGAAAATTTGATAACGATACTGGTGTCATCGTTCTCATCCCCCCTATCGGGAATCTAACTTTCTAATCGGTTTTTCCACGAATGCAGTAACCCATCTGTATAGTTTTCATCCCCTAGCAAGGTTCTTACTTTCTAATCACTGGAAATCCCAGCAGATGCTCGCAGGAGTTCAGTTTCCGTCCCCTATCGGGGTTCTTACTTTCTAATCCAGGCAGATTTCATTGTTAATGAGGTATAAAGTTTCCGTCCCCTATCGGGGTTCTTACTTTCTAATCAAATATAATCGCACCTATGCGTAAAATAGGAGAAGGTTTTCCGTCCCCTATCGGGGTTCTTACTTTCTAATCTGGGTAATAAAATCCGCAATAAAAGAATGGGAGGGTTCCGTCCCCTTCCGGGGTTCTAATTATCTAATCGGCATACGCAATTTGGGTAAACTGTGGAAAGTTTCCGTCCCCTTCTGGGGTTCTAATTATCTAATCGGTTGTTGAAAATGGCAAAGGTAACAATCAAGTTAAAGTTTCCGTCCCCTACTGGGGCTCTAATTATCTAATCAAAGAACGTGCCGTTTATTCCGCTTGCTTGCCCTGAGTTTCCGTCCCCTACCGGGGTTCTAATTATCTAATCGGTAATAGTCAAGCTGTTGCATTAACGTTGATAATACAAGTTTCCGTCCCCTACTGGGGTTCTAATTATCTAATCAATAATAATGGCCACAAACAAGACAAAAAGGTTTCCGTCCCCTACTGGGGTTCTAATTATCTAATCACATATGAAGAACCATTCAAAGGCAGAATGTTGTTTCCGTCCCCTACTGGGGTTCTAATTATCTAATAGGAACGCGAAAGAGTTATCGAATGCGTTAATTGGTTTCCGTCCCCTACTGGGGTTCTAATTATCTAATTAGTCGAAACCGCCGCCCCGGCGGTCTGCAGGAACTCGTTTCCGTCCCCTACTGGGGTTCTAATTATCTAATACTATGGTCTTGTAAGTGTAAGACATGCAAGGATGGTGTTTCCGTCCCCTACTGGGGTTCTAATTATCTAATCAGTCCGTGCGATACGTTGAGCCACTTGGACTTGTTTCCGTCCCCTACTGGGGTTCTAATTATCTAATCCAGGCAGATTTTATCATTAAGGAGGCGTAGAACACGTTTCCGTCCCCTACTGGGGTTCTAATTATCTAATTTTTTTGTACAACGGATCCACAGAAAATTCCTAATACGGTTTCCGTCCCCTACTGGGGTTCTAATTATCTAATGATTTATTCTCTGTCTCTTATACACATCTGAC
>ERZ1027240.99-NODE-99-length-36183-cov-7.289914_pt1 | contig 36183 bp, 63 predicted proteins | sample MGYA00519263_ERZ1027240 | MGnify/ENA primary metagenome ERZ1027240 (study PRJEB26926, sample SAMN06164633) | human gut metagenome | biome: ENVO:00009003; feature: ENVO:2100002; material: ENVO:00002003 | host: Homo sapiens | place: USA | collected 2012 ... | reverse complement strand
AACAACACATTTTGTTTGAACCATCGCCTTATATTTTTCAAGCCTGCTTTTTTCTATCTCCTTTGATTTATCACCATAAGAAATAGTAATATATCTGGAATTGGATTTTATAATGCGAACATCTCCATTCCTTACTGCCTCTTTAGGGAATCCCAAATCTTCAAAAAAACTATCATAATCTGTAATGCATTCTGGGAGTTCCATTTTGACTGCATAACTGCTATTTATAATATTCTGTATATCCATTTTTTACTTATTTTGAGACGAAAATAGAAATTATTTATTAAAAAAGCAATAAAATTCAGCTTATTGAAAAATTCTTTTCCACATTCACCATATCACGCATAATGGAGCTATCTAAAACCTTTGCATAATGCTGTGTCATTCTGATATTGGAATGTCCCAAAATCTTAGATACATTTTCCATTGATACATCATTAGCGAGAAAAACAACTGTAGCCGCAGTATGTCTTGCAACATGAGTAGTTAGGCGTTTGGTAATGCTGCACAAATCAGCGATTTCCTTTAGATAGGCATTCATGCGCTGATTACTGATTACGGGTAAAAGCACACCTTTCTTTATACACTCCGCATTATCTTCATATTTCCTCAATATCCTTTGGGGAATGGATAAAACGGGAATGTTGCACATCTGATTGGTTTTCTGCCGTGCCTTGCGTATCCACAAAGCACCGTTATTGTCTTTTATCAGGTGTTCACGGCTTAGCTGCTGCACATCAACGAAAGCAAGTGCGGTGAAACAGCAAAAGACAAAAATATCCCTTACCTGCTCCAGCCTTTTGATTGTAAATTCCTTGTTCATCAGAATATCCAGTTCCTCACGTGAGAGGAACTCTACGTTTACTTCCTCCTGCTTGAAACGGATGCCGTAAAACGGGTCTTTCTTTATCCAACCGTTAGCCAAAGCTATGCGGACAACCTTTTTCAAGTTCTTCAAATGCTTTAATGCGGAATTGTTTTGGCAGTGCTTATCCGTTTTCAGCCAAAAATCAAAATCACGGATAAATTGCCCGTCCAGTTCTGCCAGCATCATATCATCACGGTGGTAGCAACTGCGGATATACTCTTTCAAGCGATTTATGGAAGTATCAAACTTGGTTACGGTGCTTTCCGTATATTCTTTGCCAATCAAGGCACGGCATTTCTCGTTATGTTCCGCATAAACTTCCAGCAAGCTGCGCTGTACCTTGTCACGTCCATAAAAACAATCCTTTATTATATCGGCTGTTATTGTTTTGTTGTCTATTTCCAGTTCACGGTGTATCTGCAATATTTTGGCACGAACCGTATTGATATAGTGGTTCAGTTCGGTAGCTGCACGGTCTTTCCCTTTGGAACATTCCTTTTTCTGATTCCATAAATCTACGGGAATGCTCCGTTTAATCATAACTTCGGCTACTCGCTTGTTCACGGTGATGCGCATGCAGATAGGAGCTTCACCGTTTTTCAGAAGTTTCGATTTCTTGATGATGAACAATACGCTCAATGTGTTTCTTTTCACTGCTCCCATAATTCTTTGATTTTTAAGTGGTACAAAATTAGTTTGCCATGCTCAAAAACCAGCTACGCAAAAAGCTGACAATCAAAGACAAATGCGCCAATTCGTGGGAGCAAAAACGGCTTTCGAAAAGTCCCACGGATAAGCCACGTGAGAACTGCCTGAAACCGCTGTTTTTTGCCGAAGCGGAGAAAAAGAAAAAGCTCTGAAATCCTTGAATTTCAGAGCTTTGCTTTAATTTGCTATTTGCTTTCGCGGTGCGTACGGGACACATAAGTTTATTTAGTCTAACTATCTAATTTATAGCGCATTTTAAATTTTATATTTGCTATAGGCATACATTTTTAGCACATATAATCTAAAAACGACACTCAGTTGCATGTACAAAGATATAACAATAATTTTATCCAGACAAATCTCTATAAAGACGTTTTTATCAGTGTAATATGTTTTGATTTATTTATTTTTCATCTTAACATATTTGAATAAATACCACACAAAGCTCGATAAATTCTATAAAAAACTCCTACTTTACAGCAGGAGGTGAAAATATAAACCCAAAAACTAATATTTAACCTAAATGCTTTCGTGTTAAATTAGTATTATCAAATCGGTAATGTTTAACAGCTTTATCGCAATTACAGAACATTGCATACAAATTGATTGAGTCCAAATCCAATGACTCCACCAACCATCGTAGCAAGGAAATCGAGCCAGTCGAAACCATTACCTTTAATCCATCCGAAAATGCCGCCACGTTTGCCATTCCATATCCAATCTTTTACTTCGGCAGAAGCAGCAGCGGCGAAGACTGCGGAGACGCCAAGGGTAGCGCCAATTGCAAAACCCACTAAAATGTGTTTGGGGCGATTGCTTTCAAGCAACCATTTGAAATACTTTTTCATAACCATTTTTTATTACGAATAGATGTTTAAGGCGGGAGATGTTCACTTACTGCGTTAATAGGTTGCTATTCTTTAATGGCTTTACCTATCTAATTATTTCCTTTACATTGCAATAGGCGTGTATTTTATATAAAACAGGCGAATGTGCTCACGCACGTCGCCTGAAAACATTAAGAAAAACTTCGTTCAACAACCTAATTTACCTTAAATTACAAACCTAAATAGAGCCAAAGGAGGGATTTGAACCCACGACATCCCGCTTACAAGACGGTTGCTCTACCACTGAGCTACTTTGGCAAATGTTCGGGCTGATTTAATTCCCGAACCGCTCCGATTACTGCCCCGACTCGGAACAACGTCCGCCGACCAACGATTCGGCCTCTCGCTGTTGTGACACCACCGGTTTTCTCCGGTATAGGTGCGAAGAGTGCTTTTCGTTCCCTCGATCATTCCAGCGTTTAGAACTCTGTCAGGTTACTGGAAGGTGCGCACAAGGGCCGCATTAAATTGCCGGACTTTCACCGGCTTTTGACTGGAAAATATTAATAATGGAAATTTATTTGCTGTTGAATATAACCCTGTCAATAACTATCTTAATGTGCTCTGCAATGGAAATTAACTTTTATAGTTTAGAACAAGGGTTACGGTTAATCTCCAGTCAAAAATAATGTTTATTGTTACATACGTTGAGGAATTATTACTTTCTTCGCATTTCGTAAGGACAACGCTTATAATCGATATAATTTATGTCATACTCATTGTCTATTCCTTACTCAATATATGATTATACGGTAAGTTTATTATCTCTACGAGCGTTCCATTCGTGCTCGACTTTGGATATAGCTTCCATTATCTTACCGAAAAGAACAACTGGAATTTCATCGCAGCAAGGATCTATAAAGGAGACCCGTCCCTTTTCGTCAATTCTATAGCGTATCAACAGCTGTTTGCGATCATCTGTATTATTCTTTTTACTCATAAATCCATGTTATACAATTATGTTCTTATAAATATCGTCTTCTTGTAATAACTTGCGTCCAGAATAGTCTTGTCGATGACAAGCATCCTTTAACACATCTGCTTTGTAGGCATCTATTTTTGCAACTCTCAATGCTGCTATCATCTTTTGGGTATCACGTTGACAGATGTCGCTCCATAAAACATATATATCACTGCCATATATCTCCAGTGTATCGAGAAGTATGATATATTCCCATCCATCAACGTATGGATATACCGATGCACCCTCTTTTATCATACAGCAGCACGCATTGATGGCTCCCGGATTTCCCTCGCAGATTTTTACTAATGCACTCTTGGCATCATCTAAAATTGTTATTCTTGCCATAATTATATTATTACTTTGAATTGATGGTTATTCTTCAGTTATATATCCCTGTTCAAAATACTCGTTATCATCTGCTCCACTATCGTTTATACATCCGGCTACAAGATATTTAATAACGTGATTATAATCGCTACCAGTAGAAAGATGTAATGGCTGAGCATGTTCTATGTCTTTTGTTTTATAAACACATAATTTATCTCCTTTTCCGAAGACACAACAACCGCTCTTACGCAATTTACTAATCCGAACAGCTATCTCTTTACACAGCTTTTCTTGAGTGGCGGTAAACTGACCTGTTTTACTATATTTCATATTTAGATCATTTCAATTTGGTTATTCACACTGTGTTTTACCCAATTCCATTTCTTTCCCTTCTATCCTTATCTCACATTCATCCATCAGTTCATGAAGTAAATCAAGATAATCGCTATCACTCCCATCAAAGCCATCTATCATTGATAGGCATTGATTAATAATTTTTTCTTTATTCATATTATTAGTTTTGAGAATTATTCATCTTGAAAATCGTCAATCTCATATTCCCACTCCATTGCATCAGCTTCTCGAATATTATCATTAAGCCATTCTTTTGCGTTTTCAAGTTCATCATCCCATTCAGGTACATCACCACCTTCATCATAGGCTTTAGCTAATTCATTATAAACTTCGTCAGGGACTTCAACATTACCGAGTCCAACTCGATAAGTTACTTTGATTGTTAAATCTTTAATATTCTTCATATTTCCTCCTCTCTATATTCAAAGGGACCGTCATATCCCATTTCTTTCAGACGCAGTGTAAACTCTTCGATAGAATCATTTAATGGGGTGTAGCAATCTAAAACATCCTGGAAAGGTCTCAGATAATGATTTAATACATCTATAGCCTCTTGCTCACCCTTCACTTCTCCATACTCCCGCTTACAAAGGTTTATATAGTCTTCCTTTGTCATGTTGATGTTAGTCACTGTATCAACAATTGTGCTGAAGCGACAGAAAAGGCCATTGGGCTGTTGAGCTATAAATCCTGGCATGACTCCTCCTTTCCTCTAAAGTGTTCGATTAGCTCTTCTACGGTAGCCTTATGACTACAATGGAACCATGCTGCCTGTACACTATCTCTAATGTTTTCTCGTGCATAATTGATGTCATCATCATCGCATATAAACCAAGTATTTTCAGGAGGATATACAAACCATTGTGAATCGTCAGTATCATCTCTCAATGCAGCTATGGCCAAGAAAAACTCCTCATTGGTTCCGCAATCAATGGCACTCTCTATTTCTTCTGAATAGCCAATAGGAAGTATATTGTAAAATCCTCTTCCCACATATAGATAATCATTAAATGTTTCAATACAACTCGGATGCTCGATGATACCCAACTTTTTAAGTTTATCACGAAGTTCCGGTGTGTTTTTGCGTATAAAGCACGGTATTGTAAATCCCATTATTTCTCATTTTTTAACGAAACATTTCTATTACTACTTTATTTTCTGAGTTTCCATCATCAGGATGTACATCAGTAAAATCAATGACAGTAAAATCAAATAAATCGGGTGTATATTCAGTTTGATAATCTCCCGTATTCATTACAATATTTATTGGAACATCTTTATTTACGACTAACATTAATTCGTCAATCATATTTTGAACAGTAATTATTCTCTTCATATTTCCACTTTTGTATGATTACTAAAGTCACAGTAAAGATACTCCCACCAATCGCCATAACGGTATTTGTCATTCAAATATCTACAACGAGTATTCCAAGTGTTTTTCTGCCATACTTCATACAACACACCCTTATGGATGAAAGTATCACCTTCTTTCAGAGTTGAAATCTTGACTGTCTTCTTCATTCTTGTTTTATATTACATAAATATTCTTTGCTAAAATACCCTTTTGCAATAAGCCACTTAATCATAGACACGCAACTGTCAAAAGGGCTGTTCTCGATCGGGGTACCGGAAAAACAATCTACGGTATATCTACATACGGAGAAGTTATATCCATCCTTATACTTAATCAGTTCTGGATGGTAAAGAACATTTGGTTTGTCGCAAGGAATCTCATAAGGAAGCAATTCAAGTAACCGAGCCAAGCTCCATGCTGGGATGTCATCGTTATCTGTATCTTCCAGTGATGGCGGACACAATTGTAGTTTCCATCCCAATAAACCTGTTTCTGGTTTTGTACTGCGATACACCAAATCTGCTGTTTCAGGTTTTACACCCAACTTTATTAATTGTTGCGACTGCTCTATGCTTGTTGCAACTTGTGTTGTAAACTGTACCATATTGTTATTTATAATTTTAATCCATTGTTTTGCCCATTTAGCTACTTCTGTATAACTTGAAAATTCTTTTTTATCAAGACTATGGCAATTCCTCATAGCTTCACCTCTAATAACACCGCCATCCGTTTTCCATATATTAATAGCCCCGTTACCACCAGCCGATGTGCAAGCGAACCCCTTTTCCAAAATATTTTTGATTTCGTTTTCAGAGGCTTCTTTTATATAACAAGCACCAATTTTACGTTTTCTTATTCCTGGAAGTGCTACCAGATAACAAAAAATTTGTATATTAATTTTTCCCATAAAATCTATTTTAATATTATTTACGTCCAAAATCTGCTGGAGTCTCACCCCAGCGTTTATTATCCCAATGATAAATCTCAATTGTGTCCACGTCTGATGATAGTGCCCGAAGGAACATCTCAGCGCGTATAAGGTCTTTACACGGCTTGGTTGAAGATGTTTTCTTTGCCTTGAACCAAGCAATAGCGGTCATGGAGTCTGTATAAATGACGCGAGGCTGAAAGTCATTTTCAATGATGAACTTTACAGCCTCGACAACAGCAAGAAATTCGCCTATATTGGTGGTCTGGTTTCCTAAATCCCTATAAAAAATTCGCTCTTTAGTTGCTATATTTATACCTTGATATTCCGTTTTGCCATTCTTCATGGAATGAGCCGCATCAGTAGCGATTCCTTCGACTGGTCTTCTCATGTTTGCCTTTCTTGTTATGGATTTCACGCATATCCTGTTTCATTTGTTCAACAAGTTCAATTGCAGTGGTATTAAAGTTTTCAACAACATACAGCAAATCTTTGACATCGCATCGCTTTTCCAGTAAGGCCAAGCAAGCAGGCAGTGATTTTACCGTTTCCTTCTGTCCATGAAAAGGATCAAAGCATATAGTCTTGTTACCGAAACTTACTTCTACCTTATATGTAGATCCACGTACATATTTAGTGGTAATAGTAGCTTTGAACTGTCTGGGATTTGCTTCAATGGCGATATAGCCCGGAATATAATCTTCACCGGTTTCCTTATTCTTGACCTTTTTCATCGGTATGAGTACACAATCATACAGTACTTTGGGGAGTATGTGGCTTGACATCTCCCGGTCAACAATGACAATCTTTTTGGGATAAGGGGAATTTTGACGTACTCCGCTTACAACGCCATTTACAGGATTCTGGGAAACGAAACTGATAAGCGCCTCATTCTTCTCGGATTTAATAAACTTGAGCATCGTGTATATTTTTTCCACACCAGCTCCGTTTGTTTCGATTTTGTTGGTATCTTGTTCCATCGTGACTATTATGATTATTCAAAATAAAAATACCACTGAACCGCAATTAGTGCGACCCAGTGGTACAAAGTTAGATTATAAAAGCCGAATTTTAGCGGTTTTTGACAATGAATTTGTATGTTAAAATACTGATAATCAATTGTTTGGTGTTAAGTTGAAATTAATGCTCAAATTAAATATAATCGCTTTAATTCAGCTTATTAAACAGGTCACGGTTACATCGTTTTCCTGTTAAGACGAAAAAAATCAATAATCCATTTCTTTTTCTGCTTTTATACGTTCTATGTCCGGCAAATCAAGTACTCCATCGTCATTTCGGTAGTCAATGATACACACTTCGGTGCCATCGCTTCCCAATAAAGAAAGGATTGGTAGATCATCTGACATGATGCCTACACCGGATTCTAAAACGTGAATGGTTGATAACGATTTTAACGCTCGATTGACATCTTCTCCCAGGACCATATATTGTCCCGGAATATGATAAAGAATGAGCGCTTTAGGGTGCAATGCTTTGTAATAGTCATGCACTTCAATTTGTTTTGCGTTCATATCGATAATGATTATAGTTTAATGCTATCTACTGCACATTTCTCACATAGACCATTGAATCTCTTACGCTCACTTTGAGAAATCTCTTTATTGCATTTTGAGCAATAGTACACTGGTCGCTTTCGATGAAATAAAAAACCCCTCACTTTCTGAGGGGTTAGACCATATTTGTTTGCAATAGCCTGAAGAATGAGCTTCGGTAATGCTTTTGTCGTTTTTCGCTGGGTGTGATATTCATATTCCAAAACCATACGAATTGCGACATCATTGGCAAGCAATCCTAAAGCATCAAGTTTCTGAAGGTCAACCGCAGGAAATCCGGTTACAGCAGAAAGCTTATTGTACTCATCGTCTGAAAATTGGAAACGTCTCATGGCTTCTTGGTTTTTCGCTTTTTCTTAGGATTTGCAAACTCTTCAATTTTGCTTCGTATTTTGTCTATAGAATCTACAAATTCATCAAGGGTGTCCATTGCATCCTGCATGGAAAATCCCCTGGAAGATTCTTGAAGACTTTCCGGGAGTGAATACAATGCGTCTTCTTCATCATTCCTGATTTCACCAATTCTGTCGATTGCTTCATCCAATAGTTCTGTGACTTCCAGTAATTCTTCTCTTCGTTCTTTGTTCATTAAAATGCTTATTATATTTCTATCTTCATTTCAAGAGTATCAGCCAGCTTCAAGAATGTGTCAATCCTTAAATCACATCGTCCATCCTCAAAAGCCTCCAAAACTGATATATAAGTGGATGATTGTTTAGCCAGATCCCGTATAGACAATCCGGCAGACATACGGATTGCAACAATTGCTTTCCTCAAACCGTCTATATTATCAGTAGAATATGTGACATCGCGCCCTTTGATTTCCATGCTTGTACCACACATTTTAAGATATAAGAACACATTTTCCATGACATAATCAAATGTGCCTTTCTCAAGGGCGTCTACCTTATTTTTATTAAGTTGGAGGGCGTAAGGCAAACTGTCTTTTAGCCTTACTTGTGCCTTATTCTTTAATTTTACAAGTTTAGTACTAAATTCTGAACGATTCATATCAATTTGTTTTAATATTAAAATTTCAGATAACAATAAAATTCAGACTATCTCTTTTTCTTGTTCTTGGAGTTATAGTTTTCGTAAGCATAACACCCTAATCGTATAGCACATATAACTGGAAATCCAATCATCAAAAATATCCCTAACAAGTCGAACCCAAATGTATCAAAAGCATACCATATTCCATAAACCATCAGACCTACCGAATAAAGGCAACCTATGACAATCCATGTCCACATAATTGTGCGGAAAAAATTCTTCACCAACATGTTTCCAGCGTCCAGATTTTCACGCTCATTTGCTGATATGACTATTTTCTTACTTGCAATATAGCACATTACAACGCCAATAGCTATTCTAAGGATAAAAAACAGCCAGTATGTATAGTCTCGTTCTATACTAAAAAGCAACCACGTTGATGCAAATTGCCAAAATACTTGCTCGATTATATTACAAGCAATTATTGCTTTTCCGAAAAACAGCAACGTCCTATAATTCATAATTCAAACATACTTAAAACACAAGTTAATGCAAAAATGAAGGTCACAAACGCAAATATTAGCCCGAAACCAGAGAACGCTGGGAATAGCACACCTGATTTGCTTAGTATGAATTTCCAATACAGCCATGCTAAACCGCCAATAAGCATACCCAATCCTATATTCACAGTACCTATCCACAGCCATTCAGTCCACGGAGTATAATCTGTTCCTGAGAAAACGGAGGAGGCAGCCAGCACAGTACCAATGGCGAAAAAGCCAGCCGCAGCCCCCATTAGCATTAGCATCGGAATATCCACATAGGGTAGGTTGTCTATTATTCTATTGACTAAACTTTTTCTTCTCATATCTTATAAATTAATTCTATGTTCACATACATACGGACATAAAAAGTGGGCTGCTTCCCATGCTTCACTTGTAGGCATCGCCAAACGCCTGTAAACACGCACGGTTAAGCAGCCCACATGATATGAGCTGTCACCGTGCCTCGTGTTTACGTGATTATTTTGGCGATTTCACAAGTAAAGAGGCACCATTCTAATATGTTCTGTATGACTAAAAGTCGCTGCAAATTTATAAAATCTCATTGAATTTCCAGCAATTTAAAGAAATGATTGATTGATCGTTGTGATTATTTCTCAGATTGTTACAGTTACGATCTTACGTAGTTCACCGGTGTACCCATGTGACCTCAGTGCTTTTAGCAACAAATCTACTGGAACCAATTGAGCGGTATCATCGTCTTCCAGGACCAGTGAAGCCTTAAAAGCAGAATATTCCGGGCACATACTTTTATTTGCCATCGGGCATTTGTCTCTGTGTGACGCCTTTCTGTAAGTACAATCTTTACAGAATTGCCTAAGCCTTTCATTCATACGTTCACTACTTTTACGAGTCTGAGTTCTCCATTATAACCACGACGCCTGAGTTCTCCAAACAGGTTCTCGTCACTGAAGTCGGCCAAGCTGAGAATTGCTTTATTCCCAGGCTGGGGTTGATACTCTTTGGGGCGAACTTCATCTTTTTTCGGTGTTTTTTTTACTTGTTGTTGCCATTTTTCTAATGTTTTATTGATTAAATTTATATTTTTGCAAAATAAAGATGAGAGCCAGAATATACCAGTACCCAGACTCTCATCTGCAAGTGAGTTGACTTACGCCTAATTATGCCGGCTGCAAGTCTGAATCGCGAGCAAATCCTTTTAGAACGGTGTTGTCAACTTCAACGCGATAGAAGAACTCGTGTTCGTCCGCATCGTTCTCGCTGAAAGAAGCATAAACCTTCTTTATTTTGCCTACCTTCCCCTCATACTGAGGCTGAAGGCTGTTACTCACGATTGTTACTCTGTCATTTGTTTTGTACTTTGCTGTTTTCATTGTTGTTACGCATTAAATTTTTCTCTCCATGCCAAATAGTCTTCACGAGCTTGCGCAAGAATCTCAGGCGCTTTAGATTTCAAATCTTCCACTCTTACAATGGGAACTCCATCATAAGCAATGTATAAACGACCATTAAACTCGGTTACATTAATGTTTTTGCAACTAATGTTTTCAAGTTGCTTTAATCGACGTGCTTGATGTGTAGCTTGAGAGTTTTCTTTGATGCGCTTCAACCAATTGCGAATAGCATTGATGAATTTCATTTACATATCTGTTAAATGATTTAGAAGTTATTATTGTGACATAAGCCACCATATCAATTTGATTTTTATTCGTTTCCTTTTACAAAATCTTTCATTTCTTCCTTGTTTATCTGAGAGTAGTTTGCAACCCAAAGACGCGCTTTTACTCTAATATAATCATGCTCATCATCTGAGATTGACCAAGATATTATGTCTGAGTTGACAATCGCATCAGCCAAATCACGTTTAACGCATTGTATCATGTATTTTGGGTCATTATCACGAGTGAAACGATACGCATCTGTTTTACCAAACTTTCTGTCTAACTGAACAAGTTTGAAACGTTCAGACGACAGGAAGTTTATAATTGGGCGTGGATGTAAAATAGATACACTCATTGGATCCAGCTTGCGTGCTAATTTTACAAACCATTTAGCAATTATGTGTTTTAACTTCATATTATTCAAAGACTTTGATAAACGCTTTCAACATTTCTCTTTTCTCATATACACACTCTGGTACATCTTCAGCGGTAAGCGTGCCATTAAGAATCTTTTCTCGAACCTGTGTGGCAGAAATCCCCTCAACACACATATTACGGGCCATAAGAGATAATGACACACAGTTTCTCAGAAGGAATCCTGGAAACCAAGATGTAATAGTTTCGTAGCCATCAGAATAGTAGATAGTGAATCCCGGTTCCTTCGTCTGGGTTACAATGAACGAGTAAAGATAGAATCCCCAGTCATGGCTGTTATCAGACTCATCGGTCAAGTCAGGAAGCTCAACAACTTTGATTTTCTCTTTGTTTCCATGCACAAGAAAATTGTCATCAATTGTTTGTTCTACCATCTCTTTGCGTATAGTCCACGGAATAGGATTACGCTGAGAAAGTTTGTCTATCGAACCTATAATAATCAATACTTGCTCATTCTCAGCAACTGCCTGTTTTATCAATGCAAGGTGTCCATTGTGAATTGGCTGGAACCGAGCCAATATAACTCCTGTTTTCATGTTATTGTTATTTTGGAAGCAAGCTCCCGATTTCTTGTATAATTTTAGTTTTCAATCTCTCTTGAAATTTCTTACATCTGGATGTGTGCCAACCGGATGCTAAAGCACCACAAAAGCAAAATATAGGTGTGTGTCTGTCAAGTTCTGCTTCTGCCTTGGCTTGCGCTTGTAGATATGCTTCAGGAGTATGTTGCTGAAGCCATAATATTTTCTCTTTTTTAGTCATATTACTTCATTGTTTTGCCCATTCTTCCAGACTGTTAGACAATTCACCTCTGATAAAGAGCATATCTCCGCTTCCATCGCCCCACCAGTCATTGCATTGACTAAGGAAACGCCCTGTATGGTTTTCCGGACACAACTTTTTATAGATAGATTTAAACATCGTAGCAACTTTACGACCGTAGAAATGGCCGGCTTTTTTTGCGTCATTCGTACAATATCCCCATGCGCAAGTTGTTTCTACATCGCCCGCTTCATTGCGGAACTCCATATCACAATCTCCCCAAGCACCATAATTGATGGTATCTTTCAGCAATTGTTGTTCATCGGTTGTGAGCTGGGATTCTATAATTTTAATTACTTCTAATGCTTCCATATTCTATTTGTCTTATTTAATCCAGTCATCATAAATCTTTTCCCAACCATCAAGTAGCCCGGCTCTTGCTCCAAACACGTTGTAGCATTGTTCCACCACTTCTTTAGGTGGAAGATAACGTCCGTCACTCAACATTACATAGCCTTCGTTGATTTGCTGCTGAAGCAAGTCCATATCGACCGGCATAATCTCATCAGGAAACAAAACAACATCACCTTTACCTGTTTGGTATTTTACTCGCGGTAATTCGTAATGCCCTTTCTGACCGGTCAATAGTGAACAAATACCTATCTCTCCTGTGATAAGATGCACTTCTGTGTTTGGAGCATTTATAACCATAAAATACGCATTATCATCATTTTGGAAGTGATTAACCATTCTACCAACTCTTTCTGTATCGCACCTTCTCATTCTTTCGTCGAAATGATAGCCGGTCTCATCGTGAAACTGGATATACTCCCTTACTTTTCCCCACGTTCTGACAGAAAGGAATTTAGGAGCAGGCAAATTCAAAGTTTTTTCGGTCCCGTCATCGTATTTAAGTTCGTGCTGAATATAATGTCTACGAGCTTGCATAAGGTACATATCAACAACATCGAAACTCTCATCGTAACCGTTGGTCGTGGAATATTCTTCAAGAACAACGCTTTCACTTGATACAATCTCATCTACAATTTTTCGGAACTCCGCTTTGGCATCGGATAGCAAGTTCCCAGTGTTCATTCTGTCCTGCATGGGTATTTGTGCCACAAGTTTTATCGGATATTCTCTTTTATCCGTATCATAGCACATATTTTCCACGATACCACACTTTACTTTGCCACACCTCTCGTGAAAGAAATTCATTGTACGAAGAACATCCTGACTACTTAATTTTGTTGGTTGGGTGACGAATAACACATAGCTTACTTTTACTCGGTTAAGCAGTTCTATATGCACATTGGTAACGCTTGGGGGTGTGTCTATAAGTACAAAATCCGGGTTTATCTGTGGTAATTTCTTCTTTGCCAATTCAAGGTACTGCCTAACCATTGATTTCTCCAAGTAGATAAACTTATCAAACATATTACCAGACGAATGAATCCAAATATTTTCTTCCGGATGATCTCCTTCAAACTCCGTATTCATTGACGGAGTATTGATGTCGGCGTCTATGATAAAAACTTTGTTCCCTTGTTTGGCAAGAAGTCGTGCGATATTGGCTGTCGTTGTGGTTTTACCAACACCACCTTTACCAGAATATACGATTATTGCTTTCATATCAAAAAGTATGTTTATATCGTCTTATTATAGTTTGCCAGATATTATTATCCTTATAAGCATACCCTCCCCAATGGTTTTCACAATCACTTTTGGAACTATGAAATTCTCTCCAAAGATTTTTGGCCGGCTTTAAATTCCAAATAAAGCAGAGAATCCAAATGAGAAAAATAATGCAACTTTCAAAAAGAGTAAAAGCTACTACGATTATAAACCATAATAGCTTGTGAATCCCTAAATACTTCATACGTTACGTGGTAATTTTAATATATTACTCCTTTGCTTTGAAATTATAAATTGGACGAATAATTTTCTTGATTTCCACCGTGTCTTTGATTGCGTCTATAATAGACTGCATAGGCTTGTAAGCCATCGGTGCTTCATCCAAAGTCGCCTCACAGACAGAGGAAGAATATACGTTATTCATCTCTTCTGCAAACTGTTTTACGGACAGCGATTCTTTTGCCTTTTTGCGTGACATCAAACGTCCGGCGCCATGAGGGGCAGAGAAATTCCAGTCCGGATTACCCTTACCCACACAAATTAAAGAGCCATCTCGCATATTCATTGGTATAATTAGCATTTCGTCCTGATTTGCCCGGACTGCTCCCTTACGGAGTATAACTCCAGGTGGGGAGAAATCGATGTAATTATGAATAGTATGAAAAGCATAAATAGGAACCCTCGTTTGTAATCCAAGTTCTGAAAGTATCAGATGTGCTATGGTTTCACGATTTAATCTGGCATACATTTGAGTGATTTGCATATCGTGTAGGTAGTTATCCTTCACCTCTCCGGTAATATACGCTAACCCATCAGGTACAGGTTCTGGCTTTATCTTTTTCAGCTCGGTTTGAATATCCTTTGCGCGTCCTTCACTTTTTAAACGCTGAATAATTTCATTCTTATCAGCAAATCCTTGACGACACAATGATTCTGCAATCTTTTGGTAATACTGGCAAACACGGACACCAAGATTACGGCTTCCAGAATGAATGACAAGATACTTACAGCCATTTTCATCCTCATTGAGTTCTATAAAATGATTACCACCACCGAGAGATCCCAATGCGTTATTTGCCTTATGTATGTCTATTGCTTGGACACATTTCAACGCTCTTAAACTGCCAAATTCAAAAACAGGAGAATTGTGAATATTGTGCCCTGAAGGTACTTTTCCATTCACTATATTGTCGAACTGTTCAAGGTTTATATTAACATTGCCCAATATTACTACGAACATACCACATCCGATGTCAACGCCAACGAGATTAGGAGTAACCGCCTCGTCTATGTACATCGTTGTACCGATTGTACAACCCTTACCGGCATGAACATCAGGCATCACACGAATATGAGAGTTCTGATACGGTTTAAAATCAGCCAAACGTTGTATTTGTGTCAGCGCTTCATCTTCCAGAATATCTCCAAAGATTTTAATATCTTTTCCTATTGCGTTTTGGAATATTTTCATAATCAATATAAATCTTCTGAATGAAGTGATTTGTAATGGTCCAAGTTTGGTGCAATAACAGCAGCGTAATTGTTAGCCATTACTTTTTCTAAATTGTATTTTTGAAGTTTTACCCTGTCATCGTTGTATGGATAAACACCATGATAAAGTTATCCAGCTTCAAATGCTATTTTCATGGCTTAATCTATTACAATTTCCCAATCTTCAGCAAAAACATCACTAATGGATGGAACCCATGAATCAGCACGACCAGTGTTCTCATTATAGATAAGACACTGGGAGGTATAATCAATGAATCCCTTTCCTTTCAAAACAAGGTCTTTCGCTGATTGTGGAAGTGATTGCATCTTCGGGATGATTTCTTCGGTAATATGAGCTGGGACTTGCTTGATTACCCACAACCCCTTGCCATTCCACCCCTCACGTCTTACAGCCAGTCCTGCCTTTAGATACTCAATCGCTTGACCAAAATTAAGGCTACAGCTTCCTCCTAAACCAGTTTCCATCTTCGTTGCTCTATGGTTAAGAATCTGCCAATAATTGTACATCATTCTACGTTGAACTTTGAGCATACCTTGTGTAATATTATCAAGCTCATTAAATTTCTCACTATCAATGAATATGGAAAGCTTACGAGACTTATCGTTAAGTTCTCTTGATTCAATGTTCATTCTATCCAAAGGCGTATCAGCTACATTGTATGCCTTTTCAAATACATCTTTAGGACTCCAGCTTTCATATCCGTCTTCATAACGGACATGATAACCTTGCTCTATTTCTTCATGGTTTTCAATATCCTTACCATAGGGGTTTCTACCAGTTTTTTGAACGAAGTCGCCCAATGTCATAGGTTCGGCTTCAACCTGTTTTGTTCCAATGTACTTTTTCATATTTTTAATTTTATAATTAACTACAATATTTTTGCAAGTTTCGTATTTATCCAATATTTTTATTTTCACGCATTTTGGCGTCACAACGACTTGCGTGTTTGGCTCACCTTCTAATCCAGCATTCTTTTTTGCAATATCGTCTTTAAGAATTGTTTGCATTTGTTTAAGTTGCTTTAATGCTTCAGCCATTTGCTAATCTTAATTCAAATTCCACAATTTTAGGGCTATTTTCCCAAGTCACATCAGGGAAATCGTCTGGATTTAGGCGTGCCAAAAGTTCTCCTCCCCATTCACCAAACCATTTCCACCTGAAAGGCTTTGCTCTAAATAGTTTTAGTGCCCCAGATTTATCTCTGGCGACCCAAGAGTAATATGTTTTACTTATTTCGTGCATATTCCATCAATGTTTTCTGCCGTTCAATAATGATTTGCTTAAACTCGGTCAACAAATCAAATTCATCACTTACACAGCCAAACTCAATCTTTTTAATTTGAGTTTTAGCTTTTTGTATAAATTCCGTATAATCCATAACTTAGTATTTATGAAATTCCAACCCGAAACAAATTCTTATCATAAAACGTTGAAAAACGTTGATGTTTCTATAAACATTGAGCCGACTATGAGTCGCTTCGTGCTCTAAGTAACCTACAGGTATAGGATATGATATTTTTGCAGATTTCATTTTGTTATTTCTTTTTTAGGAGTTTACCGCATCTAATGCAATATTCTCGATAATGTTTAGTGTGATATTTATGAATATGCTTACTTCGCTTTTGACCACCTTTTCGCTTCATTCTGATATGTGAAGTGTTATTCCATGTCACTCGATAAGGAATGTGTCCACGAAAGAAGCATACAATACGACAAAAAATATTCATGATGCTGGTGAAAGAATTTTAAATGGAGCATCTGATAACAATTCTTTTAAAGAAACCTCTACTTCAGAATGTTCGTTTGCAATTAGAATGATAGTATCTAAATTCCAAGGTTCGTTATCATCGTTAATAGATTCAACCGTATAGTAACCTGAAGAAAGACCTTGATTTGAATCTTCCCAATATACTTGATTACCAACTTTTACAAAGTCATAAGCGTAATTATAATCAATAAAGTCATTGTTATCACAATCATCCAGCCATGTGTTTGGGTAACACCAATCAATTTCTTGAAACAAGCTGTCACAAATTTTATGATTATATCTACATATTTTCAACAAATCGTTATGAGAGTACCAGTTGCATTTGTCTTTAGAACCACCACACTCATATTCAATACCATTAATAGTTACCGTCGCATCTTCTGCTGCGTATTCTGGAACATAACAAGGCGCATCCCAATCATTTTTATAGGCTTCATTGTCCTTAAAAATGAAGCCGTTTTCGCTATTACCGAACAAGAAGTATGGTTGATTATCATGCCAATGTACCTCACCAATATCGGCAACATGATTAATTCGTGTATTCATATTCAAAATCCTAAATGAATAATTTCGTCAATATAATCCATTGTTTTATCAGGATTAATATTTACTCCAATGCCATCCAAGTCTCTTAACAGCATATCAAGCTTATCGTATGCTTTTTGGCCAGAAGCCGTCAACTGGCCTTTCTTATTGAATACTGGAGGTTTAGCTCCGAAGTATTCAATAAGAATTTCATCCAACGCTTTCATTACTTTGTGCGCCATTCTGCCATTTTAGCTTCGATGTCTATGCCGTTTCTGGTAATCAACTCTTTCATCGCGCCAAACATACGCCAGCCTTCTCTATTTTTATATGCTTCAGCAAGCTTGTCAAGTTCACGAAGAGAAGATGATTCTACCAAACGTTTTCCTTTTGAACTAAACATTGCACAACCGTGAAACATTATTAAATTGCGCATGGTGAAATATCCGCCAGCCCCCTTATATGCGTCTTTGAACGCTGGACTCATTGTCAGTTCGTAAGGAGAATAAAACTCTTTAACATAGCGATAGAATCCAGTAATAGCTTGGTAAAGTTCAACCATGTTTTTAGAGCTTTTAATAAGGCTTTCATATTTCTCCAACGGATTAAATACCTTCTTGCGTAAATCAGAAACGAAGATATGAGTACCGCAAAGTGTAATATATGGATTACCCTTACAACGTTTACATTTCTTTTTCTTCTGCTCAATGTGCTCGTTTAGCTGTTTGAGATAGTCAGTAGCCATATCATCGGCAACTTTCTTGTTGAACCAACGATTACGCTGGATAAAATTTTCTTGGTCAAGCATTTCCAGCTTAGCTTGTACACGAATTTCTTCGATGAGCATTTCCCAGCTGTAGCGGTAGCCCTTGAGCTGAAGGGCAGCAAGGAATCCCATTGGTCGATTGGAACCCCATTCTTTCTGGGTCAGCATGTGGAAAACCTGTGCCATCACCCAGCGACGGAATAGACGGCGGTTTGGAACAGTGCCTCCTTTAATGATAGCAATGATGATTGGATCATCATCAGTTAAGAATGTCGTGCTTCCATTTTCGATACGAGCGATAGTTTCTACACCTTCAGCGTTAGTAACCGCGAAAAGGTTGGTCACGTCAATACCAGCGGCTTTCATAGCCTGAATTTTCTTTGATGCTTTCATTACAGTTTTGTTTTTAAGATTTGAGTCATTTTCTGATGCAAGAGGAAGTGCAACCGTGCCAAGGCCACTGTCTTTGCCAATAGCGATACCGGCTACAAACGATTCATGTCCTGGGATTGCGATTTCAGAGCCACATTTAGGGCATACAACTTTTGTTTCTTTCATTGTGATATGTTTTATTATTTATTGTTGTTAATTTCTATCCATTGTTTGAGAATGATAAGGGATGGGTGCTTCTGAGATTGCCAGAACCACTTGCCTTTAGCAAAATCATCCCAATCCAAATTCTTATTCAGTATTGCAATAAGGAGATATAACTCCAAACGCAACTGAGAAAGTTCCCGACTTTCTCCATAGAGCATATCATTTTCAGAAAGCTCATGCTCCGGTAAAGCACGAAAATACCGTTTACGTTTAGCTTCGCTACGTGCAGACGGGACACTGTGGAGATACTGCCAGTAATATCCCTCAATTGTTGTGAGAATATCAATTGTTGGAATACTTGTATCTTGTCCAAGATTGCCTTCATATTCGCCTTCCTTGATGATGTATTTCCCATCAATTAAGAGATTTCGCTTTTCCAAATTGATTCTGAAGGTGGAACCATTGTGGACTTTTTCTTGCGCTTCGTTCCAAATATTTTCCATTGAGACTTGATTAAAAAGATGTATTCAAAATTTGTGACGTAGTTCTTTAATTGAATAGATATATAACCGGATTAAATCCGGGTGAGGTCAGGATATAATCCTGAAAGAACCCGGATGATTACAGCCGGTTAAATTAAAAGCCAAATTTCTTATACATCAGATGTTACGTTACATTTTTATTACGCTCAGACCTTTGACACATTGCTATATCTGCTTCGATGCGATGAGCGGGTCGGCACGCGTTTTCATCTAATTTGTTTGGATGTATAACGCGTTCTTACACCCGCATCACTAAATTGTGGTCACTTGCATAATTTATACTGTGTTGTATTAATAAGTCAATCTCATCAGCTTGGCACATTTCTTTATACGCTTCGATTTAATAGCTGGACGCCGAAGGCGAGTAATCCAGGTTGCGTACCTGGATGGATGGCCTTCGTTTTGGTCCAGCTCTAATAAAATTGCTGCCTTGATTAACTTGATTGTGCTTGAATATTATGGTTCTCAAAACTATGATGCGTCACTTTATTAGTTCCGATGTGTGCGGCCAGACAAGCGGTGAAGCGCCGGCGCAAAACAGTTGGTAAACTGTTGCGCCGGCTCGAACGGCGGGTTTTGGCCGCAAAGCTAAATACCAGTTCCTTGAACCAAGCCAGTCACATTACTGAGATTTCTAAGATATGAGTTGCACATAACTATATTTGAATCGATATAAAGATGAATCGCCAGAACGACGAGGCTGAAAGGAAGAGTGTAACTCTTACGAAGCCCCGTCGTTCTGGTTCGAGTCATATACATTAAATTTCACATCTCATAATCTATCCTGTGCGGATGCCCAAATATTTTTGTGATTGTCAGGCGTTTTGTATGGTTCTGTAACAGTTTCGATGAATATGATCTGCTTCATCGATAAACGGTCCAGTAAATACAATTGACTCGGACCTTATCGAGTGAAGGAGATCATAGCTGAAATAATCGTCATTCAACCACATTCTGCATACTCAGATTAAGAAGTCAAACTTTCCTGTGTATATCTTCAAAAGTATAGATATTTGAAGTATGTGCATCGGCCTCGATCGTTCTTGGGGACACTCAGTGTCTCTCAAGAAATAGATCAGAGTCGATGGTTAAATATTTAATATTAAACTGAAAGGTGTTCTTCTTAGGCCATACACTTGGCGTTTTTTACTGAAAGTCAAATGCTACGGTGCATTTCTATAATTGTTTCGATATTAAAGCGTGAGCATGTGTCCGCACATGTGTAATCTCGATGAGTGATTCTGAAATATTCAGAATCAGGAATCTGAGATGAACTGTGCTGGACAATCATTGAGCACGTCTAATTAAATTAAGCATCCCTTCCTTCAGCGTATTGCACTATCAAAGATTCTCAATCAATGTTACATAAGCTTCACGACTTGTCAATAGCGCGTTCCTCATGCAACAAATAGTTAAGTACCCAGAAATTTCCTTTTCTGTTTTCATTCGGTTGGCTTTTACGTTTCTGCCTTGTCCTCGTTGGATGCAACCATTAATTTTAGTTGCTGCATAACCAAGACCACCGATTTTCTTTTTGCCAGTCTTTACCGCTCTTAGACAATCCATCACAAATTTATTCAACTCATTAATGTCACAAGTGACATTGCAGATTGGAAGAACCTGTGTTGCCCAGCTAAATTCACCATTTCCTTTATACAGATAACTATTAATGGAATTGATGGCTTTTGTTAGCGTAACTCCTTTTTTCTTAATTGTACGCTGTTCAATCTCCTTCTGGAAAGTCTTGATTCGAGACCCGCTTAAAGAGATAAACTCTCCTTTAATAGAAAATCCAAGAAATTTGAACCACTTCGTATGTGTCAGATATTCTACTTTCTTTGGATTAAGTCTCATTTCCATTTTAGCAAGTTCTTCTGTAAGAACCTTCATTGCGGTTTCATATCCAGTGCCAATAAAAAGCATATCATCAGAATACCGGACATAGAAACCGTCAAGACATTCCAGTTGATCATCTATATGATAAAGAAGAACATCAGCTAACCATGATGCAACAGCACACCCTTGCTTGAGAGACTGATACATTTGAAGCAAATTTCCTTCCTTATCAAAATAGTAATCACTATGATAATACTTCCTCAATACGTCTATCAACGCAGAGTGCCCATATTTTTGCTCCACCGCATCAAACGCTCCATCAATAAACCTGATGGGTACACTGTCGAAGTATTTACTAAGGTCTGACTTCCAACCAATGACTTCACCTTTAGTCTCGCAAATTTTCCTTGAAACCTCCTGAACAATCTTACCGCATCCAGTGCCTTTTTGGTAGGATTTGCAATTCGGATGAATCATTTCCGGGGTTAATTCAAAAAGCAAGTCGTTAGCAATACTCAAAAGTATTCGGTCCATAGGCTCATTGACATAGACCGTTCTAAACTCACCATTATCTTTGGGAATTTGAGCAGTATGTGGAGGTGCAATTTCGTACTTTCCGCTTTTTATTGCGTGATACATTCGAGCCCTCGTCTCTGGCTTTGCCAATTGATAAAGGTCCCGACGGTTTATGTCTTTGCCAATTCCTTTGTCAATGGCATATTTCCATCGTTCAAGTTCAAAGAACTTCTCTAATATCTTATCTTCCATATTAATAAATTCGTATTTTATATAACGGGACGTCAAGCATAGACGCTACTTCCACCAAACCTTCGAGCGGATATACTCGTTCTCCCGGCGGATATGGAGGCGTTGTGATAGCATAATCAGCCGTGCTTTCATATACTTGCAGCAACTCTACTTTATGGTTAAAGTACACTTGTTGGATAATCTCAAGTGTAATTGTAGAATCTTTAGTTTCAATATTTAGTTTCATAATTATAGTAATTAAAACCACCGTAAAAGATGAGGCGTTTCCCAGTAATAATGTTTGTCCGGATAACAATCTCTCAACGCATTAATTACTTTATTTTTCAAATCTGTTCTTTTCAGGTATAGCTGTCCTTTACTCAAAGTGTAATCACGGGTTTTCTTTAATTCGAGCGTGGAAAGTATCAATGGAATACACTGCTCTATTTCTACGTTTGTACCTCCTTTTAATTTACAATTTGTTTTATCTCGACTACTCATAGTTATTGCTTATGGCTTTTAAACATTAAATCTACCGCCAAACCATTAGGACACCGTTCATCAAACCAATGCCATACATCGAAGCGAGAAGTTCCGGCAGGGAAGCATAAAAACTTTTGTTCAATTTCATCATCATTATTGATTGGGACTTCGGAAAATCTATCCCATAACTCTTGAATTGTTTCTAAACCTGTATGATCACCACAATCCTCGCACCATGTATCTTCAACTTCAGCAGGAGTATTTACATCAGAGTAATACTTATTAGTATTCGCATCCACCCAAGCCATTATTTGAACGTTAGTACCACCGCATTCGGGGCAGTAAAGCGTATCTAATGATTTTTCCATATTTGTTAATATTTAGCCGGGCCAGAAAAACTGGCCCGGCAGTGAAGAATAAAGATTAAACTGATAGTGCTACAGCAGGGCGAACCACGAAAGTGCTGAACTTGCCAGTGGAGTAGCCGCTATAACCACTGCCGAAGTTCACGAGCCACGAGCTGGTGGCGGAGTTCTCAGTGGATGACCAGTACCACTCTTTTCTCATCGGAGAACCGCCAACAGCTTCAAGCGCTTTGTTGACTTCTTTGATGTTCAAGAGAATAAGATGGAGCTGGGCAAGAGACGGGATATACTGACCTTCCTTCAGACCAATTTCAGGATTGAGTGAATCACCATAATCCTTGGTGTTGGCTTCTCCATCCCAGTCTGTAATAGCATCGTAAAAATCTGGGCGATAAAAAGCTGTAGTACCGCTTTCTTCATCTTTAGTGAGAGCAATTTCTTCACCATTAGCGGCATCGTGAAGCGCAATAGTCGCAATTCTCTCTCCCATCTTCACTGCTACACCGATGACCTGGCCTACAATTGATTTCGGGTCATCAGTTGCTGTAAGGTGTCCGCCCTCCAATACATAATAAACGCCATCGGACCAGAACTGCTGCATTGATGGGGTGGGCGTCGGTTCGTCACCGGTTACAAAGTTGCATACTTTCTTTGCTTTCTCAACATCAAAGTCAAGGTTGGCTAAAATGACCATTCTGAGTTTCTGAATCTCTGTAAGATTTGTTTCCATTTTTAATTTGATTTTAAAAGTTTATATAAAAAGAAGTGGAAAGACATACACTTTAATGGTGCTACCTTTCCACTTCCAATTGCTTTTTGAGATAAATCCGGTGTTGGCTATGTGGTTACATCACATACCTCATCTGTTTCAGGAATTTCATCTATGATGTAACTCAAATGCCCGAACTCTACATCGTCAAGTAATATTTCGCCATCACCATACTCTTTATCATATCCATAAATTTCAAGAAAACCGTTGTTGACAGCTACACGAGTAATGTAGCAATCACAATTCGCTTCCCAGTGAATGTCTCCAGCCATGATAATCGGTGCCTGAACACCTTCAATTCCTTCTCCGTTTTCTGTCTGAAAACGAAATTCTCCACCATGAGCGAGAACGGCTTTTTTAAGTTCTTCTCGCTCATGCGCTTCAATCTCTCTGTATTTTTTCCAAAAATCTGTATGTTTCATTGTTCATTTGTTTCTGGTAAATATTCAGATTTATCAATTTTATGGTTGCCAATCAGTATCAAGTTCATAATCCCCTGTTGGTTCAAATGTGTTGATTGGTATTTCTCCGTTTTCCATCATCTCATCAACAATAGAAATCGCTTCATCTTTTGAAGCCGCAATCACCCGAATTGACCGGGCAAAATCCCAGTGAATATCTACGTTTATGTAAGTAGGAGGCAGCGGACACTCGCCATCGAAGCAACCATACCACTCTAAAAGAGTTTCTTCATTGTCATAATGTTGATAAGAAAGTTCCAAATAGGCATCATTAACATCTGAATATTTCAGAGGATTCGTGCGAGGCTGAGAATCATAGAGTTCTTGGGCCTTTTCTAACAAGCAGTCCTCTTTAGCAAGTTCCTCACAATAGCTATCCCAAAAAGAAGTAAAAAACTCACATACTTGCTCAGGCTTAATGCCAAAGCTATTATTGTAATCAGAAACATATATACTTCCAAGTACAATCTCTTTACGAAGTGACCATAAGTATTCTGGCTTCAGCCACCCGTTTTCGTTAAAACAGTCCTGCGTTTTCATATTCTTGCAAATATTATTAATGCCTGATACATTTGTTCAGCAAGATCATCCCAGCTTATCATTTGCTGGAGGTCTTCGTCATAGTTGGCGGTTTCACCGGCGAAAAAATGCGTTTGGTCACGTATTTCATCGGCTATGCGAAGGCGGCGCTGCTTATCAGGCTCCTGTTTATAATCTTCAAGAAGCTGAGATATGGGAGTTTTGTATTCTCCACATACCAGGCAAATGTATTCCATGCCGTTGGGACCTTCGTCTAAAAGGTTAAGCTCCTCACCGTTTGGAAGGGGAAATAATAGTTTCATATTAATCCAGGGATTGTAGGATAAGCTGCAAGCCAAGCCTTGCGTTGTTGTTCTTTTTTATAGTCTTCGATGTGTTCAGAGAATGCTTCCTTAAACTCATCCCAATCCACGTCATAACGATGCCTATTATCTTCAGGCCAATCACGTCTACTGGGATGAATGTGGCTTTTCCGGTATTCTTTAAGAAATCCGGTATAGATGTCACGATGTTCAAGATAAAGTTCCCATTCTTCTTTGGCTTCATCGGTTTCAGGCTGTACTATATGATAATCAGTGGATTCAATTACGTGGTAATATACAGATTCATTGTTATTCAGTAAACATCCTGCATTTATAATATTAGCGAGATAACCAATGAAGTAACTGAAATAGCCGTTATCAGAATCCAGCAAATAATCATCGCACCATTCATTCAAATCATTGCTCATAAATGAAATAAAGCCTGGGCAACTGGAATGGTTACGGCGAATTGTTTCTGCCATATCATCACGATTCTCTGGCGCATTTGCAAGCTTAATGAGCTTGCTTACCAACTCATTATAGTCTCCTATTTCTACATTACAGAAGATACGGTCGGTAGTAAAGTTATACTCACGAGGGGAACTAACGGACTGAGATACAAGTTTCAAGTCCAAGTCAAGCACATCATTAAGCAAGTCAATGTAAGATTCAGCAAACAGTTTTGCTATTTTGTCGCAATAGTCAGGCCCAAATCCCCAATGCTCAATAAATTGTATAGATTCTATGTCTTCATAATCTCCATATTTCATTGATTGTATTTCATTATACTCGTTTTCACTTTGTTCCCAGATACCCTGGTAAAATCCAGTAAAGCCGAGTGCTTCAATCTCAATTATCGTTTTCATGGTTCAAAAATCTGTAGGGTAAAGCGTTCTTGCAATCCTATAAGCAACTTCCTCATAACATAACCAGCACATGAAAGTGTAATGCGGAAGTCCCTTATCATCTCTTACAGGCTCCCCGATTTCTTCTTCAAAGTCTCTAACAAACTCCTCCATATCGTCAATGTACTTAATGTAAAAGTTTTTACAGTCTGTGTGATAAATAAACATACCAATCATGCCGGATGCACAACCTCCATACGAAAGATCATGGAAAAATCCGTATGGTGTATCATAATTTTCTGTATGCCCAGCCATGTCTTCTATAAGTTCATTTACAAAATCATATTTCTCAGTGTATGCCTGTTTAAACATACCAATCAAGAATGTTTCAGTGTCTGGAAGGTCGTCAAAGTACTGCTGTTCACTGCTATACCCAAAGAAATGAGTATAAATTTCATCAGCGTCTTCCACACCTTTAGCCATAAGCCAGTCGTAAGGCGTTTCACCTTCATCGAGATAATCCTCAATGGTTTCTTCTTCGCCAATAAATGACTCCATCAAGCGTTTCTGGTCAGCTTGGTGATCTTCGACATATTTTGTCCACCAGCTAAGTACATATTGTTCAAATGTCTGTTCCATGTTTTAAGAATTTGGTTGTTCCCAAAGTATTTCTTTGTTATTCGCATCAATAAGAGCATCCAGTAAGTTCTTTACCATTTGCTCACATTGTTCCATATCTTTCACAATGTCAGTAAGGCGATATGGGGCACCGTTTTTACCGTGTCCGTCAGGACCGACCCAAAGCATGGTCTCTTCATCTGGGTCATATCCTTCATAGTAATCATTGACAGCTTCAATTAAAGTGTAGATGTCATAATCTTCCATCGTCGCCTCAAAACTGAAGTCTTGCCCAAAATCCGTGTACTGGGAGAAAGTAAATTCAATTTTATTTTCATTTATTTCACCGCTTACGGAAAACCCTTGGCTTTCTGCTATTTCTATTATGCGGTTGATAAGTTCTTGCTGTGTCATATTTATTGATATTTGCGATACTCTTTTACTTGCTCAACATCATCCATACTGTTCCACCATTCCATGAAATCTTCAGTTGCGAGGTCCCAATCACATTCGGTTTCACCGTCCTCATTGGTACTTTCGTAGTCTTCGATTTTTAATCCGGCAATAGCGAATAACGAGTTGTAATCAGTTGAAGTCTCTTCTGCCCATTCTTGAGCTTCGTCCACTTCCTCTTTTTTAATATCCGCTTCCAGATGTTCTTCGTCGTCATATCCCAGCCATTCACAGATAGTGTCAAACTCAAACCAAAAGAAATCATTGATAGCCGTATCAGACCAACCTTCAACTGGCTCAATTTCTTCCATCATTTGCTCTACTGTGTCAAGTTGCTCACTTGTCAGCAAATCAGCACGGTCTTTGCCTCCACTCCAAAATTTGAAGTTGCTAAGGCTTTCTTCTACATAGTATTTCATACTACTATTTATTGAGTGAGTTATTAGATATAATCGTACAGCCGTTCAATAAAATAATACATATCGTCGGCATGTTCTTTAAGCTGTCCCCAATCAATGCGGGATTCGATAAGATCCTCTGGAGAATGTTCGCATATCCACGGGTAATAAACATTAGATTCACCAAGTTTTAGGTTAATAAGCTCATCAATGATAGATTCTGGAGCTCCTACAATAAAGAACCAATGTGTTGGATTCTCTGCATTATAGGTGTTCCACTCATTTTCCCAAAATTCTGTGGCAGTCATACTTTGGGATTTACTCAACAGTTGTTCCCATTTTGTTTTCCTGATTTTGTTTTTTTCTTTAGAAAAGAATATTTCCCTATTTTGCTCAGTAATAGGAACTTTTATAATTTTCATAACTCGTAATGTCAATTAATGATTGAAATAAACTTTGTTGGCATAGTCAATGGCTATGCGTTTCTCAGGAATAAATCCGGAAGTGTTCATGTGTTATGCAGCTTCTTTTAAGCCGTGTTCAGTAATAACTTCATTTATCAACTCTTCCGTTTCCATATAATATCCCCAGCAAGAATCAATTTCTTCCCATTCAAAATCTTCCTCGTCTTCACGGCCTTCCTCGTGGAAATGCTTCGTAAATGGCACTTTCTTTTCCAGAACAAATCCTTTGACATCGCCCCACATCCACATTCCAATGTCTTTGACCTCACCGTCAATCAGTGAGTCAATTTTGGTTTCCCAATCGGTAGTGTCGGTATTAACCATTTTAGCGTATCGCTCTTTTGTACAAAAAGCTATACCTTCCACATAATCTCCCTGAGAATATCCAGTAGAACTCCATTCCTTAATCACAAAATCTTTGGCATAATCACGGATTAGAGCAATCAAGTCATCTTTTTCTAAACACTCCGTCAACTCTTCACGATAATCACAGTGTTTCAAATCATACGGAGTAAATTCATATTCTATGCTCCAATACAATTTATCGGTTGCACTATTTATACATTCGATCTGCAATTCCCAAAGACGAGAGGATTTATTATATATGAGCCGGACACCATCAATGCTTTCACGTTTAAGGTATGTGATGATGTCTTGTTGTTCCACCACTTCGCTTACCATGTAATGCAAAGCTTTTTTCAGAGAATGATTGTTGTCCGAGAAAAATTCACTCCAATCACAATCCTTATGCAGTCGGTGAAAGTAGCGATCAGAGTATTCAAACAAATACCGACCACACATGTCCCAGTTTTTTAGTGGGCATTCGGCATTTATATCGTAATATATTTTGATACGGTGATTGTTGATTTCTTTCGTATCTATCAATAATCTGTCAGTCATAATCAAGTCGTTTTATTTGTTGCGGAGAGGATATAAAAATGCCGCAGCCCAAACAAGCGAACTGCGGCAACAATCAAAACTCTCAAACACACAATTTCTAATCATTTAACGGCTCACCAGTAATAATTGACATTACTATCCGATGAGCACGAATCATTCCTTCACGATAACCACGTGGATAGCCCTCACGATTGCTTAACCAATATGGAATGTCCTCTGCCCACTCACGAATTTCTGCTAAAATTTGCGCTTCAGAACGTTCATTGTTTGATTCACCAATTTTCTGCTCATCATTGTAATTAGCCATTACCCATTCCAAAAGTAACAAACGATTCTCCACACCAAGTTCTGCATAAAACTTGACCAGATAAGAATTTGCATTGGCATCGTGTGTGGCAATCTTCCACTTAGAAAGCATGTGGTCAAAATTACAAGTCCATTTGACTTCTGCAAGGAATTGAGGTACCGCCTCGCATTTCTTTTCACCATTAACGCTTATCCACTCATGGTGAACACATGAGTAATTCCAGCCAAAGAATACCCATTTATTTATTGCTTTGATAGCCGTTTCCATTGATTCTGTCATATACTTTCAATTTAAGTGTGTATTGCCCAGCCATGCTGAGGTGTAAGCTGGAATGAATTATTGGTTTGGTAGCCCGTTTCCGGCCACCCATGAAAAATAATTCCACCTACCAATGTTTTAATTCCATTAACCATCTCGCAAAATGTAAACTCGTTATATCCTGAGTTGTATGATATTTCAATGTGTTGATTTGATGCAACACGGCGATAGCTATGAAAACGCTTCAAACACTCAAGCAGCGAGTCGTTGCCATGTTTTCTACAATCTTTAATGAGTTCTTTCAATCGTCCCAAGGATATGTTGTCTATTTTTACTGCAATTTTAGATACAGATGGTATCTTTCCATGCTTTTCCTCCCATTCCATAATTACTGGAGTGATAATATCTCGCACTATTTCACGAGCTTGTTCCACGCTTACTTCATGCAATCCATCCAGCGTTACATAATAAATTGTTTCTTTAACCTCACCAGAACAAGGATAAAGGTATGCGTGAAACCAACTGTTGTTCTGGGCTATATCATATCTCAAAGTTTCGTTCTTAAAATACGCCTCTTTGAAATTAGCCAGTTTGAGAAGATAGGTATGCGTCGGGGCAATCATCCACAAAAAAGGGAAAGCCTTCACGCCTTCCCTGGAAATATACCCCGCATCATATTTTTCAAAATCTGACTGGAATGATGTCATAGTATCCGCCACAATCTCAGCCATTTTATTTAATATCTCTGTTACCATATAATTCAAATGCTTATTGTTTTTCGATACGATAATTCTCCTGTGAAACCTCGCCTACGGAGTTCACCACATAAGGCTTCATCTGATAATTCTGATACGTCAATAATATTGCGTCGCGATGTTGTTGTCTTTGTAAGTCCATGCTTTTTGCATGTGTTACATCGATATGAGAGACCATCCGCCGCTTTGTTATTCTTACTAAATTCAGATATGGGCAATGTTTTCCCACATACTCCACATATTTTTGTCTGTTCCATATTATTCTATTATTAAAGGTTTTATGGTCTTGAAACCGCATTTAGAGTTCCATCTCCCCATAGTACTTCTTTCAATATTCAGATCAGGGTGCTTACATGCCCAAGCCACCACTTCACCAAACAGCCCATCCTTCAGCCACTTCTCGTTGGAATACTCTTCTATTACTTTCTCGACTTCTTTTCTTTTGTCTCCATTAATAATTAGAAACATTACTCCAACACCATCTGCACCTTTGAGAACTACCACAGTTTCGTACATATCTCTTGCGAAACTGATATATCCAGCACCAAGGTCAAGAATCGTATTATGAGCAAATAACCTTATGCCGCAAACATCAATCGGCTTCTGTGTTTCAAACTTATTTCCCATTTTTACTTTACTTTTGGTGACATTTATCAAGTTGCTTCTGAATATTCTCAGCGTGCGCTTTCCACCATAGTTTATATATCGGGGTTTCAATTCCCAAATAGCGTTTCCATATATTTCTTGCGACCCACAGCAAGGATTTCAGAATGACACGACATATAGCCATCAAAATGTCACTTGCAAGAGTTGATATATGAGATGTGAGTTTTTCCGAGTTTTGATTATTTTTCATACTATTCGTTCTTGTTGATAGAATTAATAATTGATGCAGTTTAATTATCGGTAACTCCCTTGACCTGTCCAACCAATTCATATAATGAAAATGTATCTGTCCAGAAATCCTCATTTGTGTGTTTGCCAAATGCTTCATATATGGCCATTGCATCACGGTATATAACAAGTTTGTAACCAATAAGATCATTCTCAGGGAAAACCAGATTCTCTTCATCGTTATCATCCAGTTCCACAAACGCCCAGCTTTTATTTGCCAGAAGTTCCTCTATTTCAGGTTCCTCATTATCATTTGTTCGATAAAAATATACCGATGTATCATAAAAGCACAGGGAATGGAACATGAAATCATTGGCAAAAGGCTTGATTATTTCAAGCCTTCCGGATTGTGCTTTTCTCCATTCTTCCGACAAGCGAATAAGTGCAAAATCACAATGGTCCCATTCACTATCTGTAAATGCTCTAATCAGGATATAATCTGTCTGTTTATTTGAAATTCTCATTGTTTTGCGCTTTTATTATTCTTGTTTTAAGGCTCTACCACGACTATCGTTGTGGAAACACAACATTTTGTTGGCGGTTCCGTTTCTTTTTCTGCTGGGTGAAGCATAGTTTGTGTACACGCCACTACTGTTACAAGTGGCTACTTTAACTGCTTTGTGTGGAACTCCCCACACGGTATAAATTATCTTTTTCATTGTTTTGGGTATAAAAATAGCCACAACCAGATTGCTCCGATTGCGGCTAATTGACATAATTATGACTATTATTGTAACGCTTCTAAAATTCTTTTTGCTCTCGCTTCTACCCGACACTCAAATATGATTTTCTCAGATTTTATCCTTTGTGCCCGGGCTTCCTCGAAACTAATACGGCATCGACCGCCTTTTTTACTACGAATAGGTTTGGCAAGGTCATAAAACTCTTGTTCCTTTCGTCTTGCGGTTTTTATATGTTGGTATTCCGCTTTTGACATGGGGACATCGTATTTGTCTGTATCTGAATTTCTTGTGAGCGCATTATACACACCTTTCCAATTATCCCAAGTAATCAAAGTCACCGTTTTTCCAATCCATGCAATAGAATATCCGCTTTTGAGCATCTGACCAAGGTGTCTTGCCCAATAAGCCTGACGAATCACTTGCATTACAGATACTTCCTTTTTGCCTTTCATGCACACAACGATTTCGGAGTTAGCTTGCATATTATAATCAAGCATTTTCCAGAACTTTGGCGACAGTTTCTGCCCAAGGTTTGCTGCCATATCGTAAAGCATTTCCCACGCTTTTTCGCTTATATGGGACGTGTATTTTTCCGCATCTGTTGGGGCGGTTGCTATGCTTTTAAGCGCAGATATTTGCGCATCTGAGAATATATTTCCGAGTGTCATATTGCTTTTGAATAACCGGCTCCCTGGACCGGGGGAAAATCTGAAAAACTTACGCGTTTAGGATTTTGCCACAACACGCCACACAATAAGTGGATGCAAACGTTATACGAGCGTGGCGAATGTGTATATGCGTTGTGCGAGTGGACGCATTACCTGTGTGGACGCAATTTGCAAGCGTGGCGCAACGTATCGTGGACGCACATACTTGCATAAGAAAGCCACCCAACCCGTAAGGCTGAGTGGCAAGCATATTGCGGTTAATAGGTTATGCGGCTTTTTCTTCTGTTTGAGTTTCGGTTGTAATCGCCTCTGTTTGTGCAGGTGTATTGCCCACTGCTGCATTATACATGTTCTCTGCTTTGGCGAGGATAGACGTGCGGAGGTTTGCTTGCTTTGCAATAGCCTTTGCCGTTGTTTTTAGCAATTCGGATAGTGCATCACCCTCAGCCGTGAGCAAAGGAGAGGTTTTCTTGACGTTGAGATTTGTGTGCCGGAGCAATAAACCGTCGTCAAGAGTGAGAGCGTTTTTGAGTTTACCCTCGCTGTCGGTCTTATACACGACGTTACCTGCAAGCCAACGTGTGAATGTGCTCTTTGCAGTTAATTTCGTTTCAATTTCTTCGCCATTTACGACCACGATTTTGAATGCCGTTGCGAAACCGTTACGCTCTTGCGCATCTGCCACCATGAGTGCGAGCAAAGGCAACAAGATGCCGTCCCCAGATGTGCGGCGTACACCCTCAATCGCCATAAATTCGGTTATTTCTTTCATTTCACCGTCGATGCGTTTCTTTGCGTTACGCAGGAGCACCGCTGCATTTGCGGGCATTGTGTTCACGTTGAGTTCACCAAAAGTTACGTTGAACTTGATTTCGTTTGCGCTGTTTGACTTGTTAGTTTTAGCCATAATCATGTCGGCTCGGTCCTTGTGCCTATGTGTAGCCCACACACCGCCTTTCGTGTGTCAGGTGATTAAAATTTTACGCTTGACTCTGCTTGTCGCATTGCTACAAAATACGATTTTCGCCTTGTCACGAACGAACACAGTACGAGCCTATGTTCGGGAGCATTAAGCGTGTCAACATGATATGCAGTTTAGCTCTGTTACCCTACACGTACTTGATGCGTCAGACGCAAATTTCCGTCACTCTCCGAGAGCTATCTTGTGCTCACGTTATGCGCCATAAGGCTCACATAACGCTTATCGCATATCAATCATTTCAAAGAACTTATTGCCGTACTCTCAAACACCTGCCGATGTTGATTTCGGACGTTGCAAATATGTGGTGCTAAGCGGTTGATTTCCAAATGTTTTTGCGAAAATTTTTGAGAAATTTGGCGCGTGAAGCGAAGCTGGCGCGTGAAAAATTTAGTGGGCGAGGAGGCGCAAAAATGGACGTGTCCACGTGACCTGGGCGTGGACGCCTCATAGTGGGCGTACCCATTTTGCGCACCCACCTCCACGTGTCGTGTGCATCCATAAAACACTCACGAAAACGTGGCCACACGACGTATGTGCACGCCCATATTTTTGCGCGAATTTTGACGTCCATTTGCGCCCATAAATTGCGCCCATACGCCCACATAAATTGGTAGCCCAAACACGACCATATTTGCCCATACCAGCCCACGATATTTTGGATGCCCAAACATGCGGATGAACTCCCACGTTTCAGGCAGATTTGGACATACTTGAACGACCACAAATTGTCCACACAATATCATGGGCTACCACGAAATATTGGACGGCCATGTGATGTTATGGACACCCATGAAGTTTTATGCACATCCACGCGATTGTATGGACGCCAACGATAATTCATGGGTATTCACACGCATGACTGGATGTCCATGAACTATTGTGGGCATCCGTGCGCGTCACCTGGTCGCCCGATCATACGTCCAGCTTCACGCATTTTGGCAGCTCACGACACTACAGATGGACTCCCAGGTTATTGCGATGGACTCCCACATTAAGACGTTGGCATCCACGAAGTTCATGGACTTCCATGCAATATTGTGGGAGTCCATGAAAATTTGTGTACCCAACACCCAATTGCGGACATCCAGCACTATCCGTCTTGTACGTCCATGCGTAAAACGTGGGTGTCAGCTCAATACACATGGCCTCCCACGAAAAATTTGAAGCCTCATGCGTTTTGTTGGTCGCCCACGAAATGTTGATGGACACCCACGTGAGGCATCATGGGCATGTATGCACGACATGTGTACACCCATGTGCGTACATACGTTGCGTGTGTATGTGGAGATGGGCGCGTATATGTGTGCACACGACGTGCGTATGTGGGTGCGCATTGCGTATTATGCGAGCGCACGTTATACGTATGGGCACGCATTATGCACGCCCACGCACGAGGAAATAGCAACAGCCCCCTACACTGAAAGTGTAGAGGACTATTTCGCAACCGGCTTAGCAAAAATTTTATAGCTTTGCTATAACGGCTTGAACAAGTGATTTTGCTTGTTTCGGTTCGGCTTTGCCGACGAGTTTATCAAAGTCACCCGAAGGGTGAAGGCTAAGAAACACCGTCTTTGCGACCTCTTCGAGGTCGAGGTTTGCAAGTGCGGTCTCTTTGGCGTGTTTGTAACCCTTTTTGCTGGCAAAGCCAGCAAGCAACGAGTACGAGTAGGGTCTAATGTTCGGTTGCAACTTCGTTGCAAGTTTTTGAGGCTTGCCGTTCTTGTCGGTTGTTTTGCCAAAGGCAAAGCCTTCGATTTCTTCTTTCCCAAAGGCTTCGCCTTTGACTGCCATTGCGAGAAGTTCTGCCGTGTGGTTGAAAACCACAGCCCACATATCTCTGGTTTCCACTACACGTAGTGTAGTGCCGTTTTTGGCGTTTGCGGTTGATGACTGGTTAACAACTTCGTTGTTAGCGACTACGGACTTGTTGATTTTTGCAGATTGTGCCATGATGTTGAAAATTTTGATTTTGCCGAAACCCGTCGGCAACGGTTTGTCGATGTTGACGATGCAAAGTTATGGCTGACACTCAGTGCGTCACGACGCGTAGCTTCGCCTGTTTCCGCAGGCATTATGCGCAGGAGAAAGGGCGTGTGAGCTTCCTGTGCGTCCGTGCGGTGTTGTGCGGCCACACGAGAGCGTCATGCGAGTGTCATGCCTACCCACGTGCGCAATAAGCAATCCCGTACATGAGCATACACTCATGCGTATGTGGGCGCATTATGGGCGAGCACACGCACGTTATCGTGGGCGCACACAACCGGGCGTGTGTACACCCACACGCAACGTGTTGACGCTCAGGCACTACCACGCACGCATTATGGGCGCACAGTAGTCGCAGAGGCACACACTTAGGCGCAAACGTGGGCGTGGGAGGGAGTCCGTGTGTGAGTGTCAATTTTCTTTGAAAATTGGGGTGCTGGGAGGGGTCGGACGGGCGTCCACATGCTTGCGTGCGCACCCACCTATACGCACATGGGCGTAAACCCGAAGGGTTTCACTTTTGCACAAAGTGAAAGTTTGAAAGTATTAAAAATCAACAAGTTACGATTTTGTCACAACGTAAGCAACCCGACACAACCGACTTTTGCACCCTGTAAGGGTGCAAGCATGAGAAAACGAAAAAAAACGAGGGAGGGTATGCGTGGTGGTGGGGATTCCATATATATACTACGGTCAAATTTTTCAAATCCGTTTTTCTTAACAAAATTACTGGGTGTCTAAACTATGTCCCGTTACAATCATTTCTTGTTAAGTCCAAAATCTACCAGTTACACATTATTATCTGTCTCTTATACACATCTGACGCTGCCGACGAAGCTAGAAG
>ERZ1027240.98-NODE-98-length-36194-cov-8.342123_pt1 | contig 36194 bp, 27 predicted proteins | sample MGYA00519263_ERZ1027240 | MGnify/ENA primary metagenome ERZ1027240 (study PRJEB26926, sample SAMN06164633) | human gut metagenome | biome: ENVO:00009003; feature: ENVO:2100002; material: ENVO:00002003 | host: Homo sapiens | place: USA | collected 2012 ... | reverse complement strand
CCGTCTGAAAAGAATTTCACGTTCCCGTTTGCAAACGATGCGGTACCATTAGCATCCACATACCATTTGGAGCTGCGGATGCCATTTGGAGCAATGGTAAGTGCATTAGAATCCAAAGTATAACTACCCTGTGTTAATGATGGTGCTTCGGAACCAGTCCATATTGCCTGATGATTGAAACTCCATCCAGCAATAAAATTAGTAGAGCCCAATTGAAATACCTTTTCTCCAGTAGTCCAACCTGCCATGCCGAAATCAGTTGCAGAACTATACCACAGTTTCAGACCACCATCAGGTGTCTCTGGGAATATATATGCTCCTGTGAGTCCATCTACATGCTGTATGTCCGAAGCATTTATACCGATAAGCCCTTCAGACGAATCCAAAAAAATTCTTCCACTACACAATTGTTTTTTTGTGATGGCCCAGCCGCCAATCATTCCTTGTATAGATGTAATTTTACCTGCAAATTCTGCACTACCGTCTGAAAAGAATTTCACGTTCCCGTTTGCAAACGATGCGGTACCATTAGCATAAATTCCCCAATAAGGAATTTCAGAATCGGGATTCTGAGAGTATATGGAGCCTTCAGACAATATATTTACAACTCCATTAGAAGACTGAAGCCCTCCTTCATTAAAAGTCCAGCCACCAATAAATCCACCATCGGCGTTGATATGAAAAATCTTTTCATCTTTGAGGTAGCCATAAATACCGACGCTGCTTTCACCGGAAGCAAGCAAATCAGGACCGATATACACGCCGGTCAATGCCCCTTCTTTCCATGTTGGTTCTAATCCTGTCGTATCAAGAACGGCCTCTTTTTTACCGACAAACAGTTTCGGTGTCATTATGTAAGTGCCACCGATTTTAGTCTTACTGCCTTCCCAGTCCTGAACCCAATCAAGCATTGTAGACTCACGGACAATATTAAAAGAAAATTGAACTTCGGTAGAATAGTTAAATCCGTCCTGTGTAGTAATATGAAACTTTATAAAACCATCTAAAACAGTGTTAGGTATCTGGGTGATAACAAAAGGCATTGTGGTTACTTCTTGCGTACTCCAACTCGCTTTTATACCAGATGCGGAATATGTAACCTCATTCACTTTGAACGGGACAATTTTAGTACCACGTTTTACTGTAATGGAACCTTTAACATTATCCAAAGCGGGATTAGAGCCGTCAAAATCAGCCGAAATAGAACACGAAGATGGAGTGAGCAATACTGTATAAGCATCGTTCACCGGATTAAGTGTTATTCCTCCTTTTGCAATTGTTCCCATTATACTTTAAGCCTTTATCAAGAATAGTCAAAACATGATTGCTACGGGTTCAAACAAAGGTTTTATTCTTCAATTTTGAATTGAAGGATTTCAGGATAGTCAGAACTTATATTAAACGACCGTAGCTCGTCAACAGAATTACACTGCTCTATTTGAACTAAATGTAGTGCCGTTACATTATAACATTCAAGAGCATAAAGTTCAAGCTGGGATAAAGCTTCAAGAGCCACATTAATGCCCATCTTTATGTGATGTTTTCCAAACCACAGGCAAGTTTCGCTGCGATTGGAATTTTTCTCAATTGTTATAGAATTTACAAGCCCCACTCTGGTAGCTTTGTCAAGCCAAAGTGGAAGACCGTTCAGATAGAAACAATTAACATTCTCGCTAATGTCATATCCTTGTATCTGGATTTTACGGATAGCCTTCCATGCTTCCAAATCATATTCAGAGCGAAAATAACGCAGGATTTCCTCTAATTCTTCTATAGTTGCCAAAGCAATATGGGACGGATCCACAACATCAAGAAATGCCGATAAGGAACTATCAGACATGACAAGTCGGTCTGTCATGCTTTGGTATAGTTCAGTTTCATTTTCTTCAGGATTCTCAATCTCTGATATATTGAGATTAAGCCACACTATCCAGTGTCCTTTTTTATACCCTCCGTTATTGATTGTAACGGGCTTAGTATCGAATTTACAAATCTGCTTCATAATTTACTACTTCTATTTAATAATAGTTTTCCACTCTTTCCGCAAGGTGACTTTAGATACATTTCTATTAATTTTAAAATATCACTTGAAATCATGCGAATAAATTAGTGGTTTCATTATCTTACGTCTTATTCGATATGTCTGTCGATATTTACAAAATCCTAAATATGAATTAAGAGTAGCAAGAATATGGTCGAGATCTGCTGAGGTGATTTCTTTTGCTGGCTGTTGCATAAATTTTGCAATCTTCTTTGCTTTATCTGTAAATCGACCTACAGTTCGATTGCTAAGATACAATCTGCCATTCTTGATTTGTGTACCGACAAACAAAACGCCGTGATTGGCAGGCTGGATATATCGTTTATCTTTGTGCATGGTCAAATCCATTGAGTTGATTTTAATCTCAGCAGCATGTATCAACCATTTCAACGCATATTTATCGTTACATATCAAAATGAAATCGTCCACGAAACGATGATAAGCAGCACGAATGCCTCTTTTCTTCAGTTTCTTGATACAATCAACCATAAAAGCATCAAAATCCGCCATATAAAAATTGGCAAATAGCTGGGTTGTTAAGTTCCCAATCGGGGCACCTCGACCCTTTCCAGTCCTAAATAATGACTTGTTATGAGCCAGGCCGACCCAATCTTTAGGCGATGAATTGAACATACAATTCAATTCTGGACGGTGCATCACAACCACGTCCAATAACCATATCAACAAGTTTTTAAAATCACCATGATATTCTTCTTGCGCAAACTCTATCAAATTATCACACATACGACGCTGAGGTAACGACATAAAGAAGCCTACCAAATCTCCTCTAAACAGGTAGGCTTCAATACCGTAATTATATGTGACTTCTTTGATTGCCTGATAAACCCCATCAACTGCCGATTTTGTCCCAAATCCGACTCGGCAATTATGAGTAACATTTCCAATATTCTCGTTAAGTTCCTCAAAATGTGGAACCAACCGCATACATATCCAATGATGTATGATACGGTCTCGGAAAGCGGCGGCAAACACCTCGCGCAATTTGGGAAATCTAACAAGGAAGCAAGTCGATGTTGATGGCTGATAAGTACGTTCAATTAGCTGGGTTGTAAGTAAATCCAAATCCTCATTAGCGTGAGGGATATAGTCTTGATATTGTTGGCTGGAAGATTTGCCACGACAGCAATCTTCATAAGCCTCTTGTAAACTTTCCCTCAATTGAAGCCAAGCCTTTGTCGGATGAGCTACAGCAGGGCGAACCACGTTAGTGTTGTACTTGTTATTGTTGTTGCTATTACCACTGTTGAAGTTCACGTTCCACGAGTTGTTGGCGGAGTTCTCAGTGGATGACCAGTGGTTGCCTGTGCTGTTAATATGCGGCTGTGCAGCTTCGTAACTCCGAACATAGTTAAAACCATGCCACGGAGTCAGCCGCCCATATCCGAGCAAAGTTCTAAGCTCTCTTCCGATGTTACAGTTATTAGGCTTCATCATCGGAACCCTGGCTTTGTATAAGTGAGCCACGCCATGCTACAAGTTGACGTATCACCGCGTCAAACGACGCAATCAGCTGCTTGTGCTTCGTTTCGCTAACGAGGTTGGACATACAGTTAAGTGTAATCTTAACTACACTCATTAAAGATATAGCTTCTTCAAGTGCATTTTGTTTAAGTAAATCGTCTTGATGATTGTAAGCCGCAGCAGACCAACGAATCAATTCTGTAAAATTTTGGAGCAAGATGTCAGATACCTTAACCGACTTCTTTGGCATCAGTTGTACAATTTCTATGATAAGTCGCATAGACGCGTGTAACGACCTGTAAATTGGCGTATTCTGAAATCCAGTAGCTTTCTTACGCATCTCTCTTTTATTACGACGGGCTCGATTTATCTCATCGTTGGAAAGTATTACCGCATCTTCTGTTTCGGCAGGAACTGTGTTATCAAATAATTCACAAACTTCCTTATAGGACATTGTTTTTCCGTTTATATCCATAATTTTAATACAATTTAACTGTTATAGGCGAGCTGCTTTAAGCAGCTCGCCAGAAAGATTAAAGAAAAAACCGATAGGCTACAGCAGGGCGAACCACGGGAGTGTCGAACTTGCTAGTGTAGCTGCTATAACCACTGTAGAAGCTCACGCCCCACGAGTAGTAGGCGGAGCTCTCAGTGGATGACCAGTGGTTGCCTGTGCTGTGCTGGGTGAACGGCGCAGAACCGTTTGCAACCAAGGCTCGCCATAAAATCATTGAATAAATAGGTTTTTCTGCTTCTACGAGAGAATGAAAATATCGGTTGATTGCAGCTAACTCCAATCCCGTATAATCACTATACTCTACATGTGAAGGAGAAACATTCATTTTGATTTCATTGTCCTCAGATGAATTGATAGCTGCAAGAATCATGTCATCAATAACACTTCTTGCAGGGGACGTACCTTGACCTTCAGTATAAGTTTCTCCCATGCCACCAGTTCTCGACTTAGCGAAGAAGCTATATTGACGATAAAGTTCTCCGCAAGCTGGAAGATACCATTGATTAATAGCATACTGAGGATCAAGCGTCTCACCTTCTTTAACTTGGGGCTGATATAGATAGCACCCATAAGCAGCAGGATAAAGGAACTGCTGATACTTTGTAAGATTGTTATTGGCTTTATGAAGTATTTCCATCGCGTTAGCCAACTCTTCAACAGTAGTTGGAAGTTCAGAGAACTCATGCCCCTCGTCATTTTCATCAGTATAATATGTAGATACAGACTCGTTTTCATCAGAAAGCAGATACGCATTGATAATTTGATTGGCGTGACGAATAATGGCTTGAGTTTTCTGTTTGCCTTGCCAATCAGTTACAGTGCCGGAAGCTGAACTCCAATCTTTAAAGCCATCGTCTTCGTCCGTGTCAAGATAATTACCAGTAGTCAGATAATTGTCATCAACGCCACCGGACCAACCTCGACTTGTAATATTACTAATCCCAGGCAAATCGAAAATAGAGGAGATACCTGTAGCAGCACTGATTTCAGTCTGTATGTCGCCATGTCCGTTGCTGTCAGTAGAAGAATAAAGCCCCCAAACTGTACTTCCTGTGTTAATAAAACCATCGGTACTCTTAAATGGTACATTCTCTTTGGCATCAACTCTAATCTGGTAGCCAACCAAATGACGATTTTGTTTGAACGACTCGGTTGGCTTATTATAACCTGAAAAGATGGTCGGTTCCGATTCATTATCGCCTTGCCACATCTCTTCTATCTTGTAGACAATACCAACAACAGTTTTGTCTTTCAAGAACTGATCGTCGAATGTACCGTCTGCATAAGCAAAGTCACCTATTTTGGGAATACGACGATAAAAACCTACCATATACTCCGCAGTCATAACTGCACCGCTTGTTTTTGTAAGATTGCACTGGATAATATAACGCATGTCTGTCCCGCTCTCATCCAGTTTAATTACTTTCAACTGACCGTCCACAGTATCAATAAATGAGCCATAAGTCTTGGCGCTATCGTCAATCGACCACTCAATTGCCAGTCGCCCATCCTTCAAAGCCACGTCATTTCCAGTAGAAGGGGAACAAACAAGGTTATACTTATATGCCCCTGTTTCACTAATATAGGACGCTCCATTAATAGACACACTATTAATAGCACGTTTAGAATAACTTATGTATAAATCATTATTTGCGTCATCTATATTGCCATAAATCTCTGCCAAAGCAAGCTTATTGTCAAATGTCAAATTTCCGGTCAAGCTGATAGTTCCTGTCAGCGAGGCTTTTATACTCTGTAACCACATCATAGCATCCACAGCAAAACCTGTCCACGTCACATTTTCAATCTGTACAAGAGCAAGATTTTTCGCCTGTGAAAAAGCAAGTTGAATAAACGATTGCGTCTGATTCTGAATTTTATGCGTACCAATAACCCGGAATGTACGAAGGTTTTCCATGCCTTCAACCAAGATTGATGAAAGATTGGGTTGACCATCAACCAAGATTGAATTGACAGATGCCGGTAATTCCACTTCTGTCAATGTTGAGGTTTTAGGAAGCGTTACACTCGTATAAGACGATCCCATCAAACTAAGTTTTTTCAATCGAGGTAGGTCAGCCGAGAATGTACCAGATAACGCCGATGCGTTAGTAAGATTTATTTCTTCCAAATTACGACAATTGGAAATCACTAAACCTTTTGGGTGAAATTCGATCGGAACGCCATCAGAAGACCAACATTCCAGTTTACGAAGACGCCGCCCTGTGATATTTACATTACCGTCTTCACCACAAGGTAACGATCCGAGATTACCAATGCCCTTAGCATAGTGCATCCAACGCATAGTAAACTGAGTGTTTGAGTCTGTGTCAGCGACCAAACGTACCGTTTCCCCCGGAGCACAAAGATAGGGGTCACTGCCTTGGTCTATCCATTCTCCATCTTTTTTTGCATAAATCGAAGCGAGTTTTCCACCGATTGCCAATTTTGGATAGATGTATTGATAGGCGGTATATTCTATATCATAAGTTGGAGCAGCTCCACCAACAGTATTGACGGAACGGAAACTAAGTGTACCGTCGCCTCCGGTTTCATACTCACACCAGGACATCAACATAGGGAGGCGTTGATTCATAAATTGTTTCTCGCACTCCAACTGATCGCCTACAGCCTGGGTTATAGGGTCTTGGCTTACATCAATAAGACCATTCATCAATTTTACCTGAGCAACCTCGTAAAGAACGCGACTCGTTTCATTATAGGCTACAGCGGGGAAATACTCTTGAACCCAATAGAAACGCTGTTGCATATAGTTTTCGACACTTCCAGCAATCTGAGCCATCATGGTAAATATGTCCCTCATCATATTTCGCATACGGTCTGGATAAGCTCGCTCTATCAGTGTAAAAAGTACATTGTTCTCACCATTCCAATAATTGCTGCCATTGGCATCCTTTGTATGCTCCAGTACATAGTAAGGCTTGGTCTGACGTCCCTGATTATCGGTCTTCTTGATAGTGTCAAGGTCATCCTGTTTCCAACGCACTAATTTGTCAACCGATGGGTCGATAAATGGATAAACATTTTTCGTGCGGTTGTCGGTCCCGGCTTCGAGCTTCAAGAACGTCTGATGAAAGATAATGTCCTTGATGTCAAGATAAGCGTCTGCATGATTGACGAAGTATGCCACACGAGCCTTACAGAAACACTCATTCAGAACATCCATGTCAGAAGTGCCGAGAATTTCCATTGCCTCTTCCAACGTTACATTTTGTGTTCCACCAACCGTGTCAATGGAAATGGTTACACCGGCAAGCTGTTCAGTTAGTTTTGGACTGCCATAAGCGTATGCACGATTGTCACTTCCCCAAGCTGTAGGAACCTTGATAATTTTCTCAAACTTGGATGTTTCCGGATTGTAATAATAGACATTATACCGGTCAGAGCCGGAATTGAAAAGCCAATACTGGTGATCTCGTACAAGATTGGCGCTATCCTCTATCAATTGAGCTTCAGTACCTGCATAGGGTTTAAGAAGAGGTGAACAGGAAAACACGAAATTCGCGAACTCCGCAAAAGTAGTAAACAGAGTAGTTTCCGATTCTCCTTTAGCTTCATCCTCGATACGAAGTACGCCTTTGTCCGTTTCACCTCCATCATATTTTTGTCCTATTTCAACTTCAAATGAAAGAGTGTCACTGCTACCGCTTTTATAACAGTAACCATTTTTCACATCACCAGTATTAATAGTAACACTTTTAGGATAAATATTACCCTCCCATGCCCCCTGAGCATTCTTGGTGACATTCCACGGCATCTGATAAAGAGCTGCAACTGCACCATTATCAGCACCAGAAATACACAGATAGCCAGGACTTTCCTTCTTATCATAACCAAAAGTCTTTTTATCACCCTTACCGCTACCCCAAGTTTGAAAGCCACAAAATACCGGATTCTCATTTCCAATTTGATAAAAACACAGAAATGGTTTTTCATAACAGCAGGCATGGGTGTCTTGTAGTACAGGACGACTATCACTGCCATCGTTAACAAGTACTTGCCAAAGTTCATCATAAGCCCAAATAGCACCGAGCTTGTGACTCTGCATAGGAGAAGCGTAATTACATTTACCAACAAGTTTCGTAATCCCCCCACGACCATCTTCCAATTCATACTCACTGGCATATACCTGACTCACACCATCAAGCGAATTAAAATACGATATTTTCTTATAGTATTTCCCCTCTTCTGTATAGTGCGTAGGGTCATTTGCGTTATATTCATCAGCAGATATTTCCTCATCGTCTTCAAAACCATCGGAAATATTCCACCAATAATAACCTTTTGCCGAAGTACCCTGCCCTTTATCTGTCATGCCAGTAAAAGTACCCGAATGCTTGGTATCAAGACTTTCAGCATTACCACGTTCTGTATAAATACGTACATCTATGGTTACATCTTTCTGTTTACTCTGATTTTCACGGGAAGGATAATGACCTCCTTCTGGAATCCTGCGAAGAATGGTATTAAGCCCCATTGCATTACATAAATCGTAACCAATCTCTGTTCCATTAAAGATAGAATTGAATCGTTTGAATAGTTTCTTATCTTCAATGGTTGGCATTCCAGCCATATAATCATTCTGAATCTGAGTTGAACCAAGTTGCTGACCTTTATATATACGAACACCATAAATATCAACATCTGCTTCATCCGAACCGATTACTATTTCCTGAGATCCACTCGTTCCAATTGGGACAAATCTATCTTCATCAGTATAAATGAATGAGCGATTCGACTTACCATTGATGTATATACGAACAAGGTTCATACCCTCTCCACGAAGATTGCGAATGATATTGATTGCAATATGTTCACGCACTTCTTCCTGATAATGGGCATCGCAAATTTCCTCTGTAAAATTATTACGGCTGAGACATACGGCACGTGTTGGATAGAACTTTAACCCGGTATATGCGTTACTGAAAGCTGAAGAAGCATCAATGATTGGCGAATCTCCAACAATGTTTTTTATCTTGATGTCAAACTCAATAGTGATTGACCCCTCAACACCATTGGTATTATGACCTGTGTTTTCATCAAAAAGCTCATACGGTAACGTAAGACTGTTTCCAGCACCAATACTAAGAACAGGAACATTTACTTGCGCACCGGTCGTGTCTGTTTCTACGTTACTAAGCCAACCGGTATTTGTATCTTTTGCATCAGAAAGGAGGTCATTCAACTCATACTCAACACCGTCAATGACAATAGTTTGCTTTTCTGCTGAAATCACCACATTCGCACCTTTAGTTGGTGCGAAATTCTCTGAATTATCTACTGTAAAGTTAATGTTATTACCAAACGTTACTCCGGCAGCATTGGTAAATACAGCCTGAGCATTGATAACATTAGGCTGTTCATCTCCTTCATACTCCATAGAAAAATTCTCATCGAAATCATATCCTTCACCATTCACACAAACAATCTTCTTTTGAATATATATTTGACCAGAATCTCTGTCTTGTAACGTAATATTTAACTGGGTTTCGCTATCTACCGGATTGTAAATGGCATAGCGAAAGATTGTAGCACGCGTCCAGTTTGGAAACTCTTCCATAATATCTGTAACGGCCAAAATCGGAGTAATCGAAGTATCTCCTTCTGGAATATAGATGAACTGAAATTCCTGATGCTCCGTTTCAGAAGTATATCCTTCTCCAAACGCAATCCATGCTTCTGCCTTAACTGCTCCACGTGTTAATGTAAACTCCGCCTGAGTGATGGTAGCCCCATAAGTATTATCCGTATATGTTGTGGTTCCAAGTGTATAATTCTTGGTATATCCATTGATTTTTATACGAAGCTGTTTTTGTACACTACCTGAAATACGGAACGGCAACTGGATGCTTGCACCTTGGTATGCAGTTGCAATCGACCCTTCATAATTTACGGCTACATTGGAATAGATAATTGTCATCGTTACCGGGCTGGCAGAAATGCCACTCGTCTCTCCTGTTGCTACCAGACGAACTTGATAAGTGGCATCAGATGTCAACAGCTTGCTAAGGTCTATGATCTTGGTTTGCCCTGACTGAATGTTCACAGTGAACTCTTTACTGGAATCCCAAGTCCCCCACGCACCGTTTGCATTTTGTGTACGGCAAGACACCACGATAGTTGCATCTTCATCTTGATCCGTAGTTTCCTGAGTGATTGGATTATATTGCTGCCACAAATAAGATACTTCCACGCTTGCAACCGGTTTGCTCGTTACAAGTGACCCTGAAGATATTCTGGTTAGTTTAACGATATTGCTTACTCCACCCTGTTCTTCAAGCAAGGGAATTGCAACATTCAATAACCGAAGCGCAGCATTAGCATCAGTGTCAGTCATATAGTCATTATAGGCTGCTTGGTCAGAGAATCCCCAAATATGGTAATATCCATCAGTGTCTTTTGTCTGTGGAATGATTATATAGCCAATCTTTGAAGACAATTGACTTTTGATAAACTTTTCTACAGCTCTACCGCTATAGGCTTGCGTTCCATCATCCCAAGGCACTTCAATAGATGGGATGTCATCGTCGATAATAATTCTTTTTGCCATACTCGTATTTATTAGTTGTTACGCCAAGAGTCAGTATTGCTCCAGGCTTTTTCTCGAACCCAATACCCACAGCCAAAACAACTATTGATAGCCTCCCATATCAGTCTTGTTCCTCTATAAACAGCTGATATGGTTTTCAATCCATAATATCTGGCAGTGAGCTCTATGTTGTTTTTTGTAATCATTCTTCGTACACGTTATATTCTACTGTATCAATTATTTGATTGTTAGCTACTAATGCGTCATATTCTTCTTGAGAGACATATACCTTTGAATTTAGAGACTCAATCATTTCGTTTACTTTGGAAACCAACTGATTGAACTCAACAGCTGTTAATTTTCCATTCGCATTGACCCCTTGATTGGCGGTCTTCGTACCTATAGTAAGTTTGTCCATTGCCATATTGTTAGAAAATTATAGGAAATGAATAATCGAAATGGTCTGCAAGTCCAATCTCACACACAAAGACATCGGTGCCGTCCATCTCATAGTTTAATGTCAACACATTGTCGCCATCGGTAGCATCAAGGTCTTCAAATCCAAGATCAGTAGTGAGGTCATTATCTTTATATCGGTGCCATGTGAACGTAAAATGCTCCAACGCATACTCCAAATTTACTGGCTGTCCTTGATAATAAACAGTAGCCGTCAGAACGGTAGAGCAAACTCCATTCTGAAAAGCATTCCCTTTCGACGATGTGACTTGTACCGTATATCCCTGAACATATTGTTTTATAATGTTGAAGGTATCTGTGTAGGTTCGTGAATCATTTAACTTGATAACACACTGAAAAGAGACTCTGCTCTCACCATGATAAGTAATCGGGTTCCCATTAACATCAGTTTCAGGAGGATCTGTTACATATCCAAGCCAGTAACAAGAATCCGGAAACACCTCCAATGATTTTCCATTCGCTCCCGGTATTGCTATCCATTCATCTCCGACTTGCAAATACCATTGACGTTGACTGGATGCAGATGAAAAGCCAACTTCTTCAAGTGTCATTACAATTGAGGACGGGCTACAAGTTTTACCATTAGTTGTATCTTCTTGACCTATAATGGTAAAAGTGTCTTGCCCAAGGATTCGCATATATCGGTTTGCCATTTCATCTTGAGCGTCATCGGATAGATTATCCCAATTCAAAGTAACATCTTTACCGAATGTGACCTTTCCATCAGGATTCCATTTAATATTTTCATTAGCAAGATAACCAGATCCGTCTTGATTGAGCCTGAACGAATTTGTTCGTGTATCAATAGCTCCTGTTCCATCGTAATTCAACCTAAGCAATGGGTTCTGAATTGTACCTCCAATGCCACCGCGAGCAAACCATGCGCCATAATCATTAGTTTCATTCAGAATATCATCGGTCGGCTGATATTGTGTACAATATTCACCAGACTCTAACTGAGGTGCAGTTAGAAACAATACCTGTTCATCTGGGTTGATACTACCAGCTACTGATTGATATATAGAACTGGTGAATGTCGGTATTAGACTTATCAATAGGTCATCTGTATCTTTTTCCGGTATAAGCAAATCAAAGAATACATGAATCCGCCGCCATTCGTGACATTGATCTGATGCTATTTGTATCGTTCCAACGACTTTACCGTTCTGCTTAATCCCAATCTGGCATGGCTTTTTGGTATATCCCCATAACGAAAAACAATACTTTTTTTTTGCATGGTCATTTAGCCAACTTCTGCTCTGAGCGAACATAATCAATTCGCTGGAGTTCATCGTCTTGTACACATTACCCATGCCTGTCGGATTCAAAAGCGTATCATTATCAATTGTAATGTCACTCAAAAAATTGACATCACACGAGTTCCTAAAACAGTTACGATGAATCTTGCCGGCATAAAATGTGGAAGCAAATCCATTTTCATCTCCGGCAGTCAGCGTACCGGATATATGTGCAGTCTGTGAAGCATACAGTTTTTGAATGTAAGCTCCATAACCTGTGAGTGTACCAAATACAGGGTCATTAACTCCTTCCAGCTTGCCTATACGCATAGAAGTGGCATCTCCAAAATTAGAAATGCTATCCAACAATATAATGTTAAAGTCAGCGATCTCAACCCAGTCGTTTACACCTAAATTTTGCAAATCGAGTTTAAATGTACGAAGATGTCTTCCTGAATTAAGAACATTGATAGCCTGGAAATAATAATGCCAGTCTTCATCCAGATCTTCAGTCCATTCTGCATCTTTTACGTCACCAACAGAATAACCAATTTCAGCATTAACCATTACAGCCTTATTAGCCCTTGCTTTATAGGAAACAAGTACTCGTTTCTGGGCTGCAACCAATTCATAAAAATCTTGGTTTAACCCACAAAAACCTGTAGAAGTTGCACTCCGAGTCAAACGAACAATACGATTATGATCGCCGTCGCTACCTTTGTAAAGTTGAGTTAAACCATTTCCTCTCACAATATACTGAGAATGTGAATCTTCAAAAGCATCACTGGCAATGTTTTCCGGCCAGCACAAGCTTTTATTGCGACCAATTCCATCGATAATATCCATGAAAGGAGCCTTATCGTCAGATGCAGTGAGATACAGTGTCCCAGACCGGTCAGCATCAAAAAGATTTGTGATTCTGGCAAAATCAAGCAGCTCTTTAGTCTTTGGAGCATCACCTTCAAGAAGAGCTGCTATAAAATAAGGAACATCTTTCTCAACGTTTTGAGTAACTATAGTGCCGTCTGGATTGAATATCGGTTCTCCATTAGAATCGTATTGCGCCTCTGTGGAGAACCGCTTCGTTGTGCCATACGACAATACACACATAAGCGAATAAATGATATTGGCACCATCAAAATATTGACGACGCACAATATCACCTGTTCGTAAACCCTGAACCTTCTTCGAGTCCGGGGCTATCAGTATTTGGTATTTTCCCAGTTTTACCGGTGCTGCCATTATTCTATTGCTATAACCTCGTCTCCTGAGCAACTATCACTTACCCACAGAGAACCATTTGTAACTGAATTTTTTTGGACTTCCAGCTCATATACTCTCATTTTCTTGCGAACAGTGAGAGAATCAACAGTAGCATGAAAACCGCCATTGGTAATCTCATCTTTGACAGCCCACCCGTAACCTGCAAAGCCGCTTGCAAAACTGGGTGATGAAATATTTCCGTCAAAGTACCCGTTACCTGAATACCTGAGACCATCAACTACTCCTTCAATGAACTTTCCGTCATCAAAGAATAGAGCATCTTCAATCAGTCTGGTGTGATATTGCTCACTTTTTATTGCAAAATATTCCGCTTCAATAGGCTTGTCAAAAGCAAAGAACTCACCATCAGTCATAAAATGAAGCGTTGCAGACCAGTCTAACGCTTGGTTTCTAAATGGAGAAGTAGTCTGAGCAAAAAACGTGTTAAACTTTAATTGCTCAGTTGGATGCCCTTCGGTCTCACCGTTGACATAAGATATTTGAATATTCAATCCTCCAGTATCTGTATCTTGATAAATAGCCGGTCCATCGGTAGTACCAAAGCGGATTTGCTTAGGAAACAAAACACCCAAATTATCAATATCTGTGCGAAACGTTTCCAGTACAGAAGAGCCATTTACTGCGCATTGCGCCCTTAGCCCATTAACAAAGTTTCCTGCACCTTCTTTAGAAACAAGTTTGAAATTGTTTGAGTAATCCCAAATATCCGACTGAAGTGATATTTTGCCTGTCTGCTTTCCATTGTCGCTATCTCCCAGATTCATTATCATTCCAGGAGCTGAAAATGACACTACCTGACTATTACGTACATTTATGATATAGTCTTCATCGAATTTGATTCCATGACCGTTAATGATTCGCAAATCAGAATCAAGAACGGTGCGAGCTATTGAGGTTACATTACCATCTTCTTCAATTTGGTCTATCGTTTCAGAATAAAGCAAATTCTTCTGTATGGTTCCCAAAGAGAAACCACCGTCAACAGAAAGGGTACCATCTACTGAAGCATTTTGCTTGACTGACAAATTGCCATGTATATTGGCATCTTTCATTGTCCAGTCCACATCGGACTTATTAGAATTATCAGAATGATAAAACTCATATTTATCCCAGAAAATACCGTTTTTATTAATGATAACATCTCCCAATTTGAAGGTGCCGTCAACCATAATGTCGCCTTTCATAGATATTTTTTGATGTTCTATGATAAGCGAATCATTATCTAAATAAATTGTTTTGTTATTGCCAAATGCAATGCCATCTCCAAAATTCAATATTCCGGTAATATCAGCATCGCCTTTGACTTGAAAGCCTCCATGAACGATAGCCCATTTCTTCTCATCTGCATCAATAGAAACCTCAAATATCTTTTGTCCGTTTACACCTGCATCAAAGCCATACCATGCAGACAACGCCCCTTTCATTGAATCACCACCACGAGATACAAAACCTATAGTTTCTACACCTTCGTTTCCACCTCCACCGCTCATAACAGATAAAATGGAATTGGCGAAAAGATATGCAGAGTTTTTCATCAGAATGGTAGAATAATTCGATGCTGCCTTATCTACTTCCTCCTTCTTGTCTTGATCAAGTACCGGCTCTCCGTTAGAATCGAAAACCGGATTACCGTTGCCATCCAAAACAAGCAAATCTTCAGAAGATGGAAAAGTTGGAGGGTCTATCTCATTAGCTTTCACCATCCCCTGATAAAGCCTGTCATACAAATGATATAAGTCACTTTTTTTATCAAGTTCTTCCTCGTTAAAATTGAGCTGTGCGTCTGCCATAACTATTTCTGAATTTGAACTTTATTCGTTAGGAATCCACTATGACTGGAAGCAAATGACTGTATTTTTGCCTTCAGCGAGATAAAACTTGCAAGGACGTTGGCCGGCGGTTGTGGTCCCATCATTGTCGGAGTCATCATTTGTCCGAGGTAGCCAACGAGGTCTGATAAAATAGTTGCTAACTGTTGACCAAGCACAGCGTCATCTGTTCCGCTATCACTGCCCAAGTAAACTATACCATCCGTCACTTTGACTTTTGATTTGCCCTGATTCAAAGTTGCCTCGTCATCATTTAAATCCAGCTTCGTCTTATCATGTGTAATATTCAAACCGTCTTGGGTCATAGTTGAAGATGTTTTATTATCTCCTACAACCTGAGCTATCTGGGTGCTGTCGATTGTTTGATAAACCTTGTTTTCATCATCTTCGCCTTGAACGGTTGTTACGATCTTATCTTTTTCGTAGGTAGTATTCGTCTGAACACCGGTCAATTCCAATTCGTGAATATCCGGTGCGTTCTCATCATCCGGTTTGTATTCTTCACGCTCTCTGACTCCAATAGAAATTTTTTCGTGAGAATCAAGCTGGATAAGATCTACATGAGAAAACATCGTTACATATTCGTTGCCCGTCTCAGGGTCTTTACTTACCAGCACATCCGAATGAAGCTTTGGAATTATGATATATCCTTGATTATCTTTCTGAATGGCGGTCAGCAACACACCTTCGTGATAGCCGATTTTGGCATCTTCGGACTCAGCAATAGACCAATCTGCATATTCTTGCACATCTATAGTTCCGAACAGTTCATCGCTTTCATCTGTGTGAATTTTGGAGACGAATCCTGTTACTTTTGATGTACCACGAACAGCGCCTGTCTGACGATTAACAATACCTTTTAAAGCTATAGAACGTATAGCCTCGCGTATCATTTCGTTTGATGAATGGTCTGTCAGATACTTTTTCTTATCGTTCATAGTTGTTTTTTACTCTTTGTTGCCTTCTCGCTTAATGCAATATGGCAATGTAATTCTTTGACGGAAACCATCTGTGCCAAAGGTTGTAGTTACCTCTTCAACTAAATAAATACCATTCTTCCCAGGGTATCTGTTGTCAATCAACTGAACTTGTTGAGCTGTACGGATATATAAATCACCAAACAAGGTCAACGAACCTTCGATTCCTGTCATATTATACCCTTCAAAATACTTTATTGCCTCCTCTGATAACTTTTCGATTGTTGTCGGAATGGTTTTAGATACAAAAGCAATTTGTGTGTATAACTTCATATCTACTTTATCATTGGGGGCATCAGTCAAGTATCTCTTGCCAGCTTTCAAAGCTTTCTTGCTCAACTTGGTTTCATTAACATAGCGATAACGCGAATTACTCTTAGACTCTGCTTTTGCCGAGTCATATTTAGGGTTTCGCAAAATGGTAATATTGATAAACTTATCATCCGACGATATACCTTTTGCCTGAACAGCCAAAAAATTTTTATCGGAAGATGTCAATGTCAACCCATTATTTGCTACATGATAATCAAAATGAATAGGTACTACAACAGGAGTGGTTGTCGCATTCAATAATGAATCTTTTCCGGGATTTGAAAAATAAGCTCGCCCAATCTGAATGGATGGCTGCCCGTTATAATCACTGACATAACAGAATAGACCATATTTTGCCCATTCTGTTAACACATCAGCCACGGTCAAATCAGTACTCAATTCGACAGCTCCAAGGTCAAAATCCATCCCTGCTGTATCTGGATGCAATATCAAACCTGTATCTTGGAGCATCTTATATCGTCCTTTATCCCCAAGAAAATCTTTCACTTCACATTTTTTGAGCTTGACTTTCGGGCAAGATATGGTTTTCAGATAACTGGCAAGGTTTTCACACTCCAGTTCAATTGGAGTGTCCAAACTAACTTTTGTAATGTACCCATCAAACATCAGACTCATATACTTCTTTGAGTCTGGGCCGGTATTCTTGAAATTGGACAAGTATTCTTGATACGTGTCGTTATCATTATAAATGGTTTTACCCGTATTTCCTGTTTTAGCCATCTCTGCTACCAGCGGATCAGTTGTGTAGCCAAGATAAATCTTTATACGCTGACCTACTTTGAACGTGTTAACGGATGCCACAGAAGTTTCTGTACGAGTTTCCTCAACAACACCACTATTTGAAAGGTTGGCACTGATTTTCTGAAAGTCTTTCTCTTCCTCTGCTGTTCTGGCGGTAACTGTTTTACGAATAATGGTACCACGCGGAAAACGCACCGAAGCAGTACCAATCAGTTTTTTGAATGATTCTTCGATTTGAACATCTTCGACTTCACAAATGCGCATAATATCACCATTCACATCGCCATTTGGCTTCTTCTTATCCTTCGGCGTCCACACTTCGATTAGAGAAATGAGAATGTGATAACCAGGTTGTTTATTTGTATCAAAATCTGCCATACTATACTAATTAAATATTAGGAAGTAATTCATCCAGTCCGGCACCAGCTGAAGATGTCGCCGCACTTGTTGCAACATTCAAAGCTGTCTTAGCAGCCATTTGTGCCAATTTGTTATCGAGAATAGATTTATACCAAGTGTCCCATTTTGAATCCGCAAGGTCTTTATTAATAGTCGCAATTGTATCGGCCTGAAGGCTTATGGCATCGTCAGGCTCTACAGCTACACATGTAAAACTATAAGGTTGAATATTTTTATATTCAATGGAATCCAGCGAGAAATCCTTAATAATAACGCGAGTAACGCCAAGCAATCCGAATGTAATAAAGTTAACATTAACCACGCCATTGTATTGCATGATTTTCACAAAGCGTTTCACGGCTTCAGTAGGGTACACACCTTCATCATTTGAAACGATAGAGCCGCTAATAGTATAAGCCATATCTCCACCTGACACAAGTTCTTTTCGAGTAAAATCCCTGCCTTGTACTTGCGTAAGAATAACATTTTTATTACTGCTCATTGAAACTTTTGGCGCAAGGTCTATATGAAACACGGTCTTTGTATCAAAAGGATCTGATTTGTAAGACTGAGATGTATGTTCAATTTCATTGCCGGGATTCCATAGCTTTTCAAGTGTACTCTTTTTCTTTATAGTATAAGATTCAACTGAATTTTCATCCCATAACACATCTTCATAATGTACTTTCTCTTGGCCATCAAACGACAGAATAAGTGCTTCTGGAACCGGAGTGCCATATTTTGTCTTTGCGATAAGTTTGTGACCACCCTCGCATATAATAAATCCGAAATCTTCAGTTGATTTTTTGCCATTGTTAATGAGAACCTTACGATTCGCATCTTGTTGAACACGCATCGCATCCCTCATCTTATCACGAGCGTACTTCTCATACTTTGGAAGAAGACTGTTTAACTCTCCTTCCAAAGTTGACATGGCAAGTTGTTTGGCTATATGAACCAAAACACTTTTGTAGGCGGATTGGGACACATACTCAATCCCCCCTTGCGTGTTTTGATAGCGCCAGTTAAGACTATTTACAAATTGAGAGGTCGCATTTCCTGTATTGAAAACAAGGTTAGACCATACACTGTTAAAGTAACCCATATATTATGTATTTGCAAGGCCATTCAGCATCATTGTACCGTCTGCGGCGGCTTCATAAAGTGCATAGGCGACTTTACGTTTAATTTCATCGATTATGGCAACGTTATTTTCGTTGGTCAAGTCAATTGAGTCAACATTCATCAAATTCTGAATATTGATATTAATTTGTTTTGGAATAGCACGCTCCTTCTGGTGGGATTTATAATCAGATGTTTTAGTACCCGTATGCCCATCTTTACCATTACTATCAGTTCCGGCACCATTTTTTACCCCTGGAAGACTGGGTTTGGCGATAGCATTACCCATCTGTAAAGGAGTCATAGTTATGCCTGTTGTAGTGTAAGTCATTGAGGGGGGCATCAAATGATTCCCATTATTCCACGGAGTCTGCCAACCATATTGTCCCTCTGTACCCCAATCATAAGGGAAACGCCACCCTGTATCTGCATTAGAAGGATAAATAATAGGAGAAAGCGTTGGCCATTGGGAATTAACAGTTTGTGCCGTTGTCAACAGGTTATTCATATTGTTAGACAGATCTAACAATCCTTGTGAAATTTGCGCAGGTTGGTTATTGTCATCAATAAGTTCCCACTGTTTTGTAGTAGCGTTCCAACGCCATTTTTGTCCATTCAACTCTTTAATTTCACCTTCATGTGAACCCGACAAAGCTTCATTAGAACCCATAAACGACTGGGCTAACGTAAGTAACGTATTGGCGTATGTCTGAAGTGCTTGAGTTGAAGGATCTGCTTCAAGTCCAAGTTTCTGTATTGAATCTAAAAGACGTTGCATTTGCCCTGCGGCGGTCTGAGCCATAACTTCCGGTGTTTCTCGACCGGACGGGTCACGCCAAATGCCATCTCCTACATAGCCCATATTGCGGAACCAGCCTGCGATGTCATTAGGATTATAATCAGCAAGCGTTTGACCAAGAATATCATAGTCTCCCCATCGTAAAGCCTTAACAACATCATTCTCGGTTAAATTGCCATTCGCTATTTTTTCTTTGAACGCAACAATGGCGTTTTGAGCCTCTACCATTTGGTACATTGACTTCCAAAGGAGTTGAGCAGCTATATAAGACTGAGCAATATCTTCTCCAGACCAATATTTTGCTACATCAGTATCTTCGTTCCACTGGTCTGGACGAGTCAAATGTGTCCATGAAGAAGGTCCGTATGTAGTGGCAAATGTGTCACGCCAATTTTTAGCGTCTTCAGCAGTTGCCTTACCATAAAGGATTTGTGCCAAACGATGTTGGTTCTCGTCAATTATCTTAGAACGGTACTGTCCGTGCAACATTTCCATTGCAGCGGCAACGTCATACATTACAGCATCATTTGCATCAGAAGTTCCATCCGGATTATTGAACTTTATAATGTTTCCTTCAGCGTCTTTATAACCCCAATAAGTACGAGAGTTATACATAGGTCTACCATATCTATCATATCCTGTCAAATACGTCTCTGTACGTTTATCAATAGATAGACCAAACTCTTTACCATATTTATTAAAAAGTTCTGCGGCACGTGATGCGGCAGGAGAACTCCCCCATAATGAGTCAGCTGCGTAAAACTTCTCATACATGGTTTTATACACTTCATTGCCAACATCTTTTGTAGTAGTAGCATTTGGTGTTTCAATACCAAGAAGTTCCTTCATCAACTCAATACGACGTTGAATAAGGTCATTTATATCATAGTTCTTACGCCATATAAATTCAAGATAACGCTCTGTACGAGTATTACCATTCAAAAGAACACCGTCAATAATTTGATGTTTTGCCGTAAAACTGTCAACAAAATCGGACAACGCACTCAAATTTTGTTTAAAGCTAACGAAAGATGATATTAATGCTCCAACTAAAGCACTGGCGGCAACAACCCATCCAACTGGACCGCCAACCATCGCTGCCATACCAGCCACAGAATAGAGTCCTCCGGAAATGACACTTGCTGTATTTGCGTTTTCTTTGGTCATCTGATTCATTCCCCACATCACACTGGCAGTGCCAAGCCCCATTTTACCCAAACCGCCAAGACCATTCTTTATTTGCATGTTACGGACACGCTTATTGAAAGCCTTGAGATTTTGTTTATATCGATTTAATGCGGCTTTATCCTCAGCCTGACGATTAGCATACACTCCAGAGTTCCATGCAGCAACCTCTGCCTCACGACCGAAATTGTCTATATTGTTCAAGTAATAGCCACTGGTTGAAGCATGAGGTCTGGATAAGTTCAAACCTTTAGCTGCTTTCATGTACTGTTTATATGACAATGGAGTAAGTCCTGCCATACCCGCCGCAAAGCCAAATGGCGATACTGGAACAGAACCAACAGTAGCTCTACCACCAAACGGAATCGCGGCAGAAGTGGCAACAGATGCAGCATTACCAAGTTTAGTGAAAGAGCCAGCAAGTCCCAATATTACAGCACCAACTTTCCTCAATCCTAAAAGACCAAGGAATACACTTCTAAAAGCTGTAACGGCTTTAACTACTGGCCAAATCATCAACTGGAATTTTGCCCACATCTTAATGATACCGCCGAACTTGTCAAAGAACCAAACAAACCATTTAGAGGCATCAATAAGAATCTGTATGAACTCCATCAGACTATTGGCAATCTCTTTAAATACCTTTTGTGCATCAGGATTCTTATTCGGGTCCATCCAATTGATTGCTGATTTCATCCAACCACGCAATATTCCCTGTACTCCATTAAACGCTGTCACTCCTTGATCGGTAAAAACAGATTCAAGCTGTGCAACCAAGCCTTTGAAAGTATTTTGTTTTTCTTCCGCCAAGCGACGAGTCATACCACCCGCCAAGAAATTTTCCAGATAAACATTCTCCCATTTATCTGCGTGTGCAGCAAGAGCTACAGCTCCAGAAGCTGCGGTTTTATGAAATATATTGTAATACGCATCAACATCAAGATTTTTGTCATGTAGTTCCTGAAATATCTGAAGGAGGCTTTTCCGTTTTCCGTTTTTATCAATACGGCTAACGCCTATCGCATCCCATGCTTCCCTTTGCTTCTTAGTCGGGTTTGCAATGTTTGCCATAATAGTACGCATTGTCGTACCAGCCTGTGAACCTTTGATACCGGCATCACCCAATACACCAATAGCAGCCGTAGCTTCTTCAAACGAAACTTTGCCAGCAGAAAGCAACGATGCAGCATATTTATAGGCTTCAGCGATTTCGGTCAAAGTAGTATTTGACATAGTAAATGTATTGGTCATAATATCTGCTGCATTACGCATTTGGTTAGGCGCAATGTTATATGCGGTCATAATATTAGTGACCAAATCAGCGGTTTTACCAAGTTCAGTATCTCCAACCAAAGCTATATCGGCAATAGGACTGATTGCTTGTTGGATTGCATTTACATTCAAACCGGCCATAGCAAGGAAACGTGCGGCATCAGCAACCTCTACTACTGTAAATTTCGTTTTCATGCCGACATTACGAACCGTTTGAGTCATCTGGGCAAATCTGCCTGCAAAACCTTCTTCAGTATCATGGGACTTCAGAATATTTTCAACTGTCTTCATCAAGTTGTCGTACTCAGCAGCTTGATTAACAACATTTGACACCATCATTCCAGCACCAGCAAGCCCGTAAGCAATCCCCATACCTTTAAGCATATCAATAGCCATGCCTCCGTTATTAGGCAGCGGAGTTGGCCCCCAAAGTTTATATCCGAGATTAGTGGGATGCTTCATTATTGGGGAAACGTAACGTCTTGTTGAAGACGTTGCTGTACGAGATGAACTGGAAGGTGTTGTTCGTGTGCGAGATGCAGAGCTGCCAACAGAAGCAGCAGTTGTACGAGATGTGGTTTTCCTTTTGGTTCCTGCACCTCCCAAAGTTACCCCCATAGCATTTAGTTGCTGCACTTCGGCCTTAGCCATCTGCAAAGCACGAATCAGTTTCCCTATCTTTTGAGTGGCAGGTCGAGTATCTATCTTAACAGAATACTTTCCTCTGTTAAGCGCACTCATAGTCTCTACGAGACCACGGACTTTATTCTGTAAGTCGATAATAGGTCTCGTAGCTTTATCCATTGAGGCAACCGCACGCTTAAACGAATTTATCGCAGATTGTGCATTAGCAGCATCAACATTGACTATATAGTTTACTTGATATGTTTGTCCGGCCATAATTTAATATGTCTTTTACAAAGAATAGAGATAGAAGCAATGGCATGGGGAAAAGATTAGCCCCGTTGTACAAGATTTACAACGGGGCTTTTCAACGAGTTATCACATTATAATCCTAAAGCATTTGCGTGTCTTGTGATGACCATTTGACTGTGCATCCATTCTGCTTCACAAACAAGCCTGGCGAACTCTTCATCGTCAAGTTCATCAATATTGACTCCTGGGAAATAATGTCGTAGGAAGATTATTTTTTGACGGAAATAGTCATCCTCTTTTACTTCCCAGGCTTCGATAAATTTATAACACGACCGCCGCGCATCTGGATTATATTATTTAACTGCCCCATAAGACCGAAAAGGAACAGAGAATCGTCGTCAATGAGTTCACGGTCTCCATCAAGGAAACAGTCGCGGGCAAGCTGGCGCATAGCCGATACTTGATCTTTCTGAGCGAAAGTCATGTACTTGGAGAAAGTGATAAACGATGGCTGTGTGAAATAGCCGACATACACTTCTTTCTCGTCATCAGGATCACCATCCACCATGAGCGGGAAAATTTTTGCCTTTGGGTTATTTGCTTTCAAGTCTGCAACCTTCTTCTCAACGGCTGCACGAAGCTTAGGATCGATTTCTTCGATTGCCTGAAGCTCAAGGGTCTCTTTTTCTTCCATAATTTTAATTGTGATTAGAATTGATATTCAATAAAGAATAGAACATCCATTGTTTACGTGGGTGAAAATCCTCAAATAAAATGCGACACCGGAATAATACCAGTGCCGCATCCATTCACTCTAATAAATCCTATGGAAGAAATTATTTAGTGCTCAGTTCAATCTTGAAAGGGTTAAGCTCGAACTCCTTGGTGATGTTGGTGTCATCCTGAGAAACTTCCATACCGTCTTCGTTAAAGAGACAACCCTTCAATGTAACGGTCTCTGTTGAAAAGTCTTCAGAATTAAACTCATTTGCGAACGAAATTACCAAGTCAAACTCACCAATAGCCATCAAAGAACCTTTGAGTGCTCGAAGCTGAACCTGAGTATTGTAATCCATCGTGATTTGAGCTGTGTATTCAGTGTTGCCAAAACCACGATTTACCGGCTCACCACCAAGACCATAGTTAGTCTCCACCTTCTTCTTCCTGTTCCACTTGATAGCAGTCACGCCCTGAAGAATGATAGGATTCGGGTTTGCTGACCCTGTGAGTGCCAAAGAAGTCAGCTGAACCATTGCCCACGAATAGGCCACATTATTGATAATCATTGTCGTATGTGATTTTTATTACTGCTGACTAACGTAGAGACCTTCCGTGACTTCGATAGACTCGGCACAGCCCATCGGAACGATACCATACGAGAGAGTCAACTTTTTGGTGACGAGAATATTCTGTTCAGCAGGAACAGTTATAAAAGATGTTCCGCTGATTTCCTCTGCGCTTTCCATCTCATCCAGGATGTCTTTGAGCAAATTCTCGAAAACAGTTACCTGAGCGGAAGACAGATTGCCATTAGAGGGATCAACTTTAATTGGCGAGTTCACATAAGGAAGCAACGCAATACGAATGAGACGACGGGACTTGTTGATTGTTCTGTTACGTGAAATGGTACAGAAGTCTCCAGCAGAGCAAGTGTGGTCGTTAGCAAAGTAAGTATGTCCTTCCAGCCCCTCAAAAGAGCGGACAAACACATAACCAGCTTCCTCCAACGCATTAAGTTGAGCCTTGCTCAATGCAGAGTAGCTAAGTCCATTGGTGATAAGACCTTCGACAACAGTAGAGTCACCAAATCCCATTTCGATTGCCGGAACATAATTCACAAGATCAAACTGACGAACCCAACCGATAGACTCACCGACACCGGCTTGTGTAAGGGTTCCAAGGGCAAGGCCCAAAACGCCAACAGGGGTTGTCGATGCGAGAGAAGCCTGCATACGTCGAACATCCTCTTCCATTGACTGAGACAAAAGCACCGTAACATAACGGGCATCAACTACACACGAAGGTATCTGACTGATTGCAACCTGATTAGTTGTTGCAGTACCTACCTTTACCTTGGAAGTATTAGCACAGAGAAGGATCGATGCTGGAGCAAAATACTCATCAGCAAGCTCAACTGCTGCACGGTTAATATCGGCTACAAGACCGATAGAATAAGCGTTAGCACTCTCATCAGGCTTATTCCAAAGTTGCTGTTCTGTCCATACGCCAATTTGGAAAATCGACCCACTGGCTGCACGCTGCATTTCAATAATTGCGTTCCAATCATTAGAACAATCAGCGAACATGACAAACAGACGACCACTACCGCCAGCCATATTAAAGAACTGGCGAATGTGATAATAAGGAATACCTGCCAAGACATCAGTGCTTACACTGGTCTCGCTGTCAACTTCTCCGGTATAAGCAGTAATACCAGCTTCAATAGCATCATTGAGGCTATTAAGCTCTATTACCTTGTCCTTCCAAGTGTCAGCAATGTTGGCTCCACCGCCTTCAGTCCAGAAGTTAGTCTGACCAGAGATGTCGAAAATGAGACCACACACTTTTTCAATGGTGCTGGATTGCAATACGGGAATATTGCCATCCGTGTCTCTCATAAAAACATTTCCTAATGCCATTGTATGATAGTTTTATTGTTTGTAAAATGGATTTTGATAGAGGACGGCATCCTTCAAGAATACCTTCGGAGTATTGGCAGAGAACACTCCTCCTAACTTGTCGATATACACTTCTTTCACCTCAGCATGGCGCTTCAGATAACCAAGTGCAAGAGCAGGAATTACGTCTTCTTGTGATTTCGCTGCTGTTTCAACACCCTCATTTTCTTTTTCAAGATTATCTCCTTCATTCTCAAGCTTATTTTCCTGAGCGGAATCTACAATTTCAGGAGCATCTGGCTTTGCTTCTGTTTCTACAACTTCTGCATTTTCTTTCTGAGTTTCGACTTCTTGCTCATTTCCCGGTTCTACAACAGGAACGGCTTCTTCAGTCTGTTTCTTCTTAGCCATAAAAATTATTGAGTTAAATGAAAAAGAGGAATGGAGTTTCGGTGTCTCCACTCCTCTTTATCGATGATACTTACAATTTTGAATTAAGGTTTATCCTCTTTAACAGCATTCTTGTACGGAGTCCATACAACGATTTCGCTTGGACGAACAAGGTTGATGTCCATTTTCATTCTCATCTGGAAGAAGTACAGTTCAGAATTTGCCTGAAGGCGTTCAACCTTTACAGACTCTTCATCGGTACTGTAGTCAATAGCCATCCAGAGGCAAGAATCCTGATCGTTAGAGAACTTACCGAAGAAGATGGTCGATTCGGGAACACCATCAATTACGACAATCTCCTTACCCTTGAACGTGCGTCGGTTGACATCGGGGTTTTCAACATACTTGTACTCTTTCTGAGTAGTAAGATACTGGTCGTAGAGATCCCAAGTGTCCCAGCCCATGACAAACTTTAGCTTCTTGGATTTGCGGACATGAGAAGGTGTCTTTTTCCAGATTGCATACAGCGCTGCTTCTACATCTTTACCGTCAGAAAAAGCCGTATCACCAGCCAAAACGACTTTACCGGAAGCAACTTCGTTTTTGATTGCGTCAGTGATGTTGGCAGAGACACCGGCAGCAACAACCGCCTGAGCCTTTAAATTTGCAAGAATACGAGCAAGGGCACCGTCGAAGTATTTCATTGGACCGGCTGCGGATGCTCCACCAAGAGTGGTTGCTCCAGAGGGCATAGTGATATTTGCATCAACCCCTCCTTTCTTACCACACCAGATGCAGTCATTGATATACTGGTCTTTGCGGTCAAGCAACAAACGAAGCATCGTTTTTTGAACAGCAGGGTCAAGCTCGCGGAATACAAGCGGACCTTCAGGTTGAGCGAAACGCCAATACTCTTCAAAATCACGAGGGTTGAACTCAAGGTAAACCATGAAATCCTGCGGATCGAGGTAACGCTCTGACAGCTTGTACTGGTTAAAACCAGTTGTGTCATTTGCGGCACCTTCAGTAGAGGTCGGCGTGGGCTTGTTGTCCTGAATAATTGAACCCAGTTGGATGTGAGGCAAAACATAACGTTTCTGAATACCGGGCTTCACATGAACAAGACCGGCCTCGTAGGTCTCGTTCCCCTTCGCGGTATAAACAAGGAGGTCTTCAAGTACCTCACCCGCATAAGTGTTACCGGCAAAATTAATTGTAGCCATTATTGTAGGGGAATTAAAATTTTTCAAATTCTACCTTACCGAACTTAGCCTCAATTGTGGCTTTCATCTTGGCATCGACATCTTGCAATGTCTCCTCGATTTTGCCCACATTGGCGGAGTCACCGGCAATTACCTCTGTGATTACTTCACGAGCTTGGATTGATGCAAGAGTGCTTTTTACGGTGGCGAAGTCAGACTCAGCCATCTTAGTCCAAGCATCTTTTGCAGAAGCCTCAATTTTACCTGCCTTGATTGCATCGTCGATAACGGCTTCAATCTCGGCTGTGCGAGCTGCTTGCTCCGCATCCTTGTACGCCTGAAGCGCTGCCTTAGTCTCGGTCAGTTCGCTGTTGACGTTAGCGAGTTCGGCTTCCTTGCCTTCAAGTTTGATCTTCGTAGCAGTGAGCTCACTCTGAGTTTCCTTGAGTGCTGCTTCTGCATTGATCAACTCAGCAATGCGAGCTTCAATCGCTGCGGCCTGAGTGTCCTTAGCGAGTCCAAGTTGTGCTGAAATGGCGTCGAAATTGTTTTTTTCGTTATTTTCCATTTTGTTTTCTTGGATTGGTGAATAATTATTATCTGTCTGATTACGAATAGCACAAATAGCTTCGATAAGTTTATTTTCATCGACCTCGGCAGATACGGCTGACATGATGTTGCGCATATCTGCTGCGTTATCAATGCCTATCATTTCGCTTTTCACTTTGTCTCGTACCTTCTTAGAGGTCTTGATAACATTCTCCGAAGGGAGGAACCCTGCCTTAACAGCGTCTTTGGCGCTAAAGAACGTGCCGTCGGCATCGCCTTCGCCGTTCATAATTTCTGCAACCTTGTCTTTAGCAAGTCCAAACCGTTTAGTGTAGATAGTTTCCAGCTGTGATCGGAATGCTTCAACGGTTTGCTTCACTGATGGGTCAGCATCTTCCACATTTGTGTTAAAAGGATTGTGAATCATCAGTAATGAATAATCGTGCATATAAAGATTGTCACCAGCAGCCCAGATAACACTGGCCATTGAAGCGGCAATACCTTCTATCACACAATCAACTTCAATCGGACAAGAGCGGATGACTGAGAACGTGCTCATTCCGTACAGCACAGAACCGCCTTCAGAGTTAATCATTACGATAATCTTTGAAGGCTTTACATAGTCTTGCAACCACAAGAACTCATCGTTAAAACAACGAACACTATACTCATCTACGGCTGAAAAAAAACGAATGATAGCTGGCTGACCTTCCTCAGCCTTGCCAACTACATATTTCAAATTTTCTGCATCCATGATTGATTACTCTTTTTCCAAGAATAGAGGATTGCAAATAGGGTAGGGTGAAATCATTGCTTTTTATCTCTAAATCCTGCAATGTCTTCAAACTTCGGATATTCGTGATTTGGAATATTATCAGGATTCGCAATTTCATTTTGGTCACTTGGTTGAGTAAATGGTGGCACGGTAACATATACGTCTTTATAATTTTTGTAGGCGTATGCAGTGAAGTCTTGGAACCAAATTTGATAATCTATCCAATAAGGCTGTAAAGCATCATCAAATGTTAGTGGCTGGTCCCAGTATTCCAACTGAAATCGAGACACCAATGCTGGAAAGTCACTCTTTTGCGATTCAATAGCAGAAACAATACGTTTATATACTTCCATACCTTCGCACTCAACTTCATCATCACTGTTATTTAATCGATTGAGAACGTAATGAATACGCATCGTCCCTTTCCCTTCAGCTATATTCGCCGCGCCAACATTGTAATAAATATTGATATAGTGAATGAATACAGCAGGAAATACTATCCCATATTCCTTATTATGCCCATTGTTTTTAATACGGGTTAACTGTCCGTTATCCAATTTGATAGTTTTAAACAAAGGAGGGCTGTTTGGATCTGTGGGGTCTTTAGGAATAGACTCCAAAATCTTTCGTACAGCCTTATATGCTTCAATCATAACGTTAGTTTCAACTACTTCCTGTACTTCATCAAGCTCCGGTTGGGAAACAACAGGAAGATCTTCCGGCACTGTCGGATGTGTTGGTTTATGCTTATCAATTATCATCGTCTTACACCTGGGAATGTTCTAAAAAATATTCTTTCCAATTCTCGTAACTTATCGTTCATAACCGAAGAGTCTCGTTTTTCAGTAGGCATAAACTGGCGCTGGGGCATATTGGCTACCCGTCCGGTTCTCACAGAAGAGTCATCCGAGTTGTGTACTGCGGCAAAGCAAAATCCTTTGTGATTGTAAGTTCCACTAAATGCTTTTGGGTCAGTGAACACCTTTACTTTTCCTCTGGAACGGTTATAAGATTCGGCTTCATAAACAATAGAGTTTCTCAATGACCGAGATTCCACAAGACCACCAACGGTAAAGCCGCCTTTATTCCGTTTAGGGTTATGTTTCCAGACCATACTGCCTCTTGAATTGAAGCGTTTCATATCAAAAGATTTTTGAAAAATATCTACGGCAGACTGACCTACCGAGACTTGGAAATCCCAGACATTCAAATCAAAAGTGTGAGGTAATAGCTCCCATTGAGCACGAAATTGTTGCGGTGTCAACGGAATACCTCTATTGTTCTTCGCCATCTTCCAAATACTTTGCTTTAATACGCTTTGCTATGGCATTGAGACGGCCAACATGCCGCTCATCAACTTGAAAATATGGATGTTCATCAGAAAAAATGCGGCCACCCAAAGCCACGCTTTCTTTGAATGTACGATTAAACCAATCTGGCATTTCAGGGATTGTCGATGCTTTAATAGAAGCAAAAACCGTTTCTGTATCTTCTATAAGATAACATCGACATTGATGCTCAATAGGAGGAATAAGCCATGCCGGAAATCTTGATTTTGGGGCAGTAAAACCTTCATATTGAAGATGCCACGGGCGTACCCGTTCATCGCCTTGAGTCATGTACATCAATACTGTATCTTCTCTTATCGTTGACAGATAAGCTGCGATGATCATAGAATACTCGATGTCCATATTCTCGGTCCGCATATATTGGTCGTGAAATTTGGAAAAGACCGGCAAGTAAAATTCAAACCAATCTTCATCTTCCATCTCCTCTTCAGTTAACAATTCTTCCAACTCTGCCATATCATCAGCCATTTGATATTCTTCAGCTACAGCAAAGTCAACCATATTATCAACTGCGGACAAAACAATATTACGTTGAGCTATTTGCTCGCTATCAAGTCCGTCAGCATTACGAATCAGTCGCAGTGCCTCCTCAAAGTCAATGCCGAATCCGACACACGCTCTCCGAATAGCAATATCAGCACGAGCTTCCATAAGCGCTTCCAGCGATTCCCATTCATCTTCATGGATTACCACACTAATCACAAAATCATGGAATAAAGGAAGGAGAATAGCAACCTCTTCTTCATGCCGGTCCTTACTGTCATCAGGCTGTCGCAACGCAACTATTTTGGAGAGAGGGGGCGGACCTATTTCCCTCTCTCCCGAAGAAAATTTTTGGTTTCACGAGCATGACCATATCGACGGAAATATTCTTCATCAGTAAGATGACGAGTAGCAGTACGACTATAACCACTGCCACCACCTCCAACTGGGCCACTTGCCATACCGTCCATTACGTTAAGTTGTCGTTTTACCTTAACACCAAATTCTTGCTCGATAGTCTCCGGATCCATTTCCCATGACGTAGTAAGATTCTGGAATAAACGTATGCGGTCTTCGTCAGACATCTCAATACGCTTTGAATATTTGAACTCCAACCCATCCGGAAGGTAGCCAAGCCGGACTAAACGAGGTATAATAGTCTCGTTCATTACAAGTTCTATGTAATCACGGTAAACTTCTATACGGTCACGAAAAATATTTTCATGCGCTCTTGTCGCTCCAACATACGACTGTGTGGCTCCAGCCATTGACTCAGAGCCAAGAATAAGATTAGAAACATCCTTGTCAACGATGGAGATTAAACCTGTAAACACATGTTCCGAATTAGACATAGTAAATGTCTTAATATCCACTTCGTCATTAAGACCGGTTACAATAACCTTATTTTGAGCGGCACTGGCAATATCGTTTGCCATGCGCTTACGATCACCGGTAAGTTCTGATTCGATTTTCCCATGAATAATAGGTTGGCCGTATGTGTGTGAAAAGTTTACGTAATTCGCAAACGTGAACTTTTTTGCTAAAATCAAAGGGGCTACAGCCGAAAATAGTCCAAGCTCACCACTATTGATTAATACATAATGATCTGAATATTTTGGATCATCAAAACTCCATTGAGGCATCCAAATACCTTGACGCTGTACAATCCTGCGTTGATCTGCCAGAATATTTCGACGCTCGACGAAATTCACTTTAAGTCCACCACGTTCTGCACTGGGGTCAACAAAAAACTCAAGCCCGGTATAGCCATATAATTTTGATTCTGCGATACCATGTATGATTTTCAAGAACTCCGTATTCTGAATTTTTCGAGTTGCAGATATGTCTTTAGAGTATTTTCCTTTCTCATTCTGCTTAGCCATCATAAACCTTTCACCTACAATCTGAGAAAAGAGTGTTTCCATAACACCTCGTAAATGTGCATCTTGCTGAACGCAAGCTTCATATATATCTATTAAACGGCTACGGTCATCCAGAACCGTACCATTTTGTAAGTGTCGATAGGAAGATTGAAACCGACACCTACGCTCAATTTCCCTAACATATTCTTGCACACTCTTCTTACTGGTCATAAATACGCTTTCCAGTTGCTGAGTAACAAGTGATTTATCTGATAATTCTGCTTTAGCCATTTGTAACTATGTTTACTTTCTGAAGAATAGAATTTTCCAGCCTATTTTGTTTTAAGAGTATGTGCACAATTATCCAATTTAAATAGTCAACTAAACTATTTTAAATATTTATTGTTTTTATAAATATTTGTATTTCAATAATATATAAAATAATTTATATCAAAAAGACTATTTTCATATTTGTTATATTGAAAATTTTATCTACTTTTGCAACGATAAATTAAGTTTCACTTCAAATCAAATCATTATGGAAGAAAAAGAACTCAGTTATTTCCGAGTGAAAACGGAATGTACAGTCGAGCTTCCGACTGGTGCTTTGGCAAAAAAGAAGATTGAGGAACTGATACTTGCAACCAGCTACACTGAAGCTGAAATGCTTGTAAATGAAATCATATCTTCTCTCAACCGTACACAATTCGGAAGCGTAAGCTACGAGATCGTCAAGACAAAAATCTCTGATGTATTGTTTAACGAAATTCTACAACAAGAAGAAACTGTAAAAAATTTCTGCTGCAACTTCTTTGAGGAAGACGAATCAACTGGTGTTGGACTTTATAATGTTAAAGTAATGTTTATCACTATTGACGAGAAAACAGCCAAGGAAAAGAAAAGCACGGAAGACTATTATGTTCCGGCATCCTCCAATGCTGATGCAACTAACAGAATTTACCAACACCTCAAAAAAACAATGTCGGATTTCGTAATCCGAGATACCAAATTTGACAAGACCGAAGCAATATATTGGCCACTTGATGTACATAAGAATAAGGTTGCAGCTTTTAACCTTAACTGATGTTGGGACAGGCTGGGAAGGGCGAAATAAAACTCCAGTGTAAAGAGCAGTCCTTTCCTGAATTTCCAAATCTGCTCTTTGGTCAAAGCGAATCCGGGCACTCGTACTTTGATGCAACACACTATCTGTCAAAGATGACAGAACCTAAGCCCATACAGCCATTCTTCAATCAGTATCGCTACCAAATCAAATCACTTTGCGATACATACGAAATCCAAGACGACCAAGTGTGTCTCATCAACGAAGAAGGGCATTACCTAATTGATGGAACATTCCTGTTCCTTTTCATAGCATTTGTCGAACCCGACTTTTTGGCATACATGTGCGATAGGACCTTTGAACTATTCGCACACGGAGTAGCAGTCTCAGATACATATCTCGTATCAGCGGCACGAACTCGTTTGTCAAGCAGAGTCCTTTCAGCGATAAGTGACTATGAAGAAAAGTCTGAATAACAAGACCAGTAATCCTGTTTTGGTCTTCAATCCCCTTAAACGATTCATTGGTTATTTCCATTCGCTAACAGCAGCGGCCACCGCTTTCAAGACCTCAAACTCATCCATACATCAGGCGTGTGTTGGACCTTGTATATCCAGTTGCGGTCTTTATTTCCGATTTCTGGCTAAGGACATTGAAATTGAGGATAGCGACTATGGAACTCTAAAACTGGAAGAATATGATTCTATGTGCGGCGTGACACGTGCATATTACCCTACTGCCAGTATGTCTCGCAAGGGGATGAAATATAAACAACGTTCTAAAAGCAATAAAAAATGAAAATCAAACTTTTATCACTAAATGCAAAAGTGCCAACTAAGGGCAGTGAACAAGCAGCAGGTTATGACCTCTATGTACCCAAAGATACCATTATAAAGCCTGGTCGAAGCGTAATTCAAATCGATATTGCAATAGAACTTGAAATCGGATATGAAGCACAGATTCGTCCGCGTTCTGGGTTCTCTGCAAAGGGATTTGAAGGCTATGTTATTACAAATAATGGACACGAAGAAACTCCTACAAGATTTGACTGTGATGTTCTCATTGGTACAATCGATTCCGATTATCGTGGAAATGTAGGGGTTATCGTAAACAGCCATGAAACAAAACCATTTCTTGTAACAGCTGGCACACGCATCGCCCAAATGGTAATTGAACAGCACTGGAGCGGAGACTTAGTTACCGTAAATGAATTAGGAAATACCGAGCGCGGTGAAGGAAGCTATAACTCTACCGGAACCCACTAATTTATTCACCATTAATAGGGCGCATCGCCACTTGGTGCGCCCATATTTTTATTTTTATGAATAGTTCAAGAATCGTTCAGCTACTCGCTGAAATAAAAGAAAACAACGAAGCATACCGTGCCGGAAATCCAACAATATCAGACGCCGAGTACGACAAAAAGGTCAATGAACTTAAAACGCTTGACCCAAATAATGAATGGTTTCAACAAGTCGAACCATCTGTAGTAAGTAAAGGAAGAAAAGTTAAACTTCCCATACCTATGAAATCTCTCAATAAGGTAAAATCTGTTACAGAGATTAAGCAATGGCTAAATTCATTGTCAATCCCGGAAACAGCTAAACTTGTAATCACTCCTAAATTCGATGGCGTATCTTGGCTGCGAGATGAGTTCGCAAAAAAGACATATTCACGTGGCGGTGCAGACAATGAAGGACAAGATTGTTCCCAGCATTACGATCTGCTGGCTTCTTATAAAGAAGATGGCACCAGTCACCTGCATTATACATTTGGAGAGTTAGTGTTTGATTGTAAAACATGGGAACAGGAATTGGCCGGAAGAATTTCAGATGCAACAGGAGAAAAATTCAAATCTCCTCGCAATACGGTTGCCGGTCTTATCAATCGTGATGAACCGTCAGAAATCCTAAAGCACACAACATTCTATCGATATGGCGTAAGTGCTATGGATCTGGACAATTTTCAAAGCTATGCTCAATTGCTCCAAACTCTTTGCGAAAAATATCATCAGCGCATTTACGGTACAATCGTAACAGTAGCAGAGCTTGATGAAACCAAGTTAGACAATCTATTCAAAGCATGGCGAAAAGACTATTACATTGATGGACTCGTCATTTACTTAAACGACATTTTGCTCTGGGAGACCATCGGACGGCAACAAACCACCGGAAATCCTCTCTATGCAATCGCATACAAACACCCAGACTTCACCGATGTATTTGAGAGCACGGTCAAAGGTATAGACTGGAAAGTCAGCAAAGCCGGTGCATTGAAACCTGTTGTTAATATTAATGCAGTTGATACAGGTGACTGCACAATGGAGAACCCTACAGGCTACAATGCCAAGTATATCTTTGAGAATAGCATAGGACCAGGAGCACGTATCGCAATCACCCGTTCTGGAGGGATAATCCCCAAAATCCTTAGTGTGATGGAAGAAGCTACTGCTGAAACTATGATGGAACAACGGGACAATCTTCTGTACTGCCCAGATTGCGGACAGCCAACAAAATGGAATGATACAAAAGTTGAGTTGATTTGTACCAATCCTGACTGCTCCGGCATACGCCTTGCAAAAATAGTCCACTTCTATACAACATTGGAAGCAGAACAAATGGGCGAAGAGACTATCTCCAAAATGTTTAAATCCGGATATGATACTCTCCAGCGAATACTTGACATTACCTTCGACGAACTCATGCTAATTGAAGGATTTGGAGAATCTATTGCAAACACAATACTGGCAGCAAACAAGAAAATCAGAGACGGCATTGATATTATCAAACTTATGCACGCCAGTGATTGTTTCTTGGGTATAGGCCAAGTCAAAGCAAAAAGTATTGTTTCAAACTTGTCCGAAAACGATAGATTTGCTTTCACTCATGGATATGTGTTTACCGAAGAAGGTTTTGATCAGACACCACAGTTCCTTACATTAAACAAAACGTTACAGTCCTTCTTGAAAGGCATCACACCGTTCTATGAATTTGTCGCAAAGAATAGGCTAAAGATTCTACCTATGGAAGAAGCGATAAAGCCGACAGGAACCAAATATGCCGGAATGAAAGTTTGCTTTACAGGTGTACGTGACAAAGAACTGGAAGCTGAAATTGCGGCACAAGGAGGAGAAGTTGTAAGCGGTGTTTCCAAGAGTACGACGCATCTAATTGTGGCAGACCCTAATTCTTCCTCAAGCAAAGCCGTCAAAGCAAGAGCACTCGGAATACCAACTGTCTCTTATACACATCTGACGCTGCCGACGAAGCTAGAAGTGTAGAT
>ERZ1027240.88-NODE-88-length-38579-cov-9.345551_pt1 | contig 38579 bp, 37 predicted proteins | sample MGYA00519263_ERZ1027240 | MGnify/ENA primary metagenome ERZ1027240 (study PRJEB26926, sample SAMN06164633) | human gut metagenome | biome: ENVO:00009003; feature: ENVO:2100002; material: ENVO:00002003 | host: Homo sapiens | place: USA | collected 2012 ... | reverse complement strand
ATTATCAATCACCCTACCAAGTTTTTCTGAGTTACTTGAAAAGTCTAACTTAATTTGACAATTTAGGTTCTTAAACGTCTCTAGTTAATCAACTAAAAATTATAACTAGCTGGGTGTTATCTAATCTCCCCTCATTTTTAAGTTATTATCATTTTTGATATAATGGTAGAGAATGAAAGGAGATTTTATGTCAACTAAAAATTTAACGCCGGTCTTAAAAACCTCTTTTGTGCTACTGGCTATCCTGGTCCTTCTTGGTATTGTTATGCCTGACGGCTACCAAGTTTGGTCAGAACAACTAAGGGAAGTTATTTCAGATAAACTTGGCTGGTTTTACTTATTACTGGTCACGTCAATCGTTCTACTTTGTGGCTTTTTCCTGGTTAGTCCCGTTGGGCAAATCAAACTGGGGGAACCCAATTCGGTGCCTGAACACTCTACTATCTCTTGGATTGCCATGATATTTTCTGCTGGAATGGGAATCGGCCTTGTCTTCTACGGTGCCGCAGAGCCCTTATCCCATTATGCCATTTCAACGGTACGAGCTACCCCAGGGTCGCAGGAAGCCTTAGCCGATGCTTTCCGTTACACTTTCTTTCACTGGGGCATCCATGCCTGGGCAATATATGCTTTAATCGCCCTGGCCCTTGCCTACTTTGGTTTCCGAAAAAAAGAGAAATATCTTTTATCGGTTACCTTAAAGCCCTTGTTTGGTAAAAAAACAAACGGTAGCCTTGGTAAGATCGTAGATACGATTACAGTGGTCGCTACTGTTATCGGGGTGGCAACCACTCTTGGTTTTGGGGCAGCCCAAATCAATGGGGGACTCAACTACCTCTTTGGTATTCCAAACAATGCCCTTGTGCAAGTTATTATCATAATTATCACAACCATCCTCTTTACCATTTCAGCCCTTTCTGGTCTTGGAAAAGGGGTAAAAATCTTATCAAACACCAATCTTATTTTAGCGGTTGGACTACTCGCCATCACCATAATCATCGGTCCCACAGTCCAGATTTTTAATACCTTGACCGATAGTATCGGACTGTATATTTCCAATTTCTTCCGTATGAGTTTCAGTGCTGGTTCCTTTGGTCAATACAATCGTGACTGGATCAATACTTGGACGATTTTCTATTGGGCTTGGTGGATTTCTTGGTCACCATTCGTGGGAGTTTTTATTGCCAGAATTTCTAAAGGACGTAGTATCAGACAATTTCTATCCATCGTCTTATTAGCACCGACTGTATTAAGCTTTTTATGGTTTTCTACCTTTGGAACACTTTCAACGCATGTTCAATCACTTGGAAATGTAGATTTAACACAGTTTCCAAGTGAGCAGACCTTGTTTGCAACCTTCAGTCAACTGCCATTTGGTTTTATTGCCTCCGTTGTTGCCATCATCTTGATCATTACCTTCTTTATCACGTCAGCAGACTCTGCGACCTATGTGCTAGCTATGCTCTCTGATGATGGGAATCTCAAACCAAAGAATAACCTTAAAATCTTCTGGGGCGTACTCCTTGCGACTATTGCCATCGTCTTACTTCTTTCAGGGGGCTTAGTAGCCTTGCAAAATACGCTGATTATCGTAGCCTTTCCATTTTCACTCATCATGGTACTGATCATGGTTTCCCTAGTCATTGAATTGCTACACGAAAAAGACAAGATGGGACTGTCAATCACACCGACACGATACCCTAAAAAAGATCAACCCTTCAAATCTTATGAAGAATAAATAACCCAATTTGTAAAATTAAGCTAGACAGAAAAAGCCTATGTTAGGCTCAGATAAACACCACATTTGTCTGAAAGGAACTAACATAAATGACCTATACTCATCTTACCACAAACGAGCTTGTAACGATAGAGGCTTACTATCAAGAAAACATAATAAAAATTAATATAAAAAGTGTCTAAAATACATATTTAGACACTTTTTGTATGGGCTCTATAATTTCTGTAGTGGGTAAAACCACTGTAGAGATTATAGAGCTTTTTGAGTGTAAACAAAAAGTCCCATAAGAACTATAATGAAAAGCAACCAAACCATCATTAGGAAGAACTTATGAGACTTATTAAGAATACCACAGAATTAATCGGAATTAAAGACCCTAACATCATTATTTCTCTTGTTTTGGAAACTAATACTCATATCGAGATTCATGCAAAACTTGATTATTCTGCACCACCATGCCCTCATTGCCATGGAATGATGATCAAGTACGACTTTCAAAAATCTTCTAAAATCCCTCTTCTTGAACAAGCTGGAACTCCAACACTACTACGTCTGAAGAAACGTCGCTTCCAGTGTAAAGTGTGTAAGAGAGTAACGGTGGCTGAAACCTCAATCGTTGAGAAAAACCACCAAATCTCCAACCTTATCCGACAAAAGGTTGCACAACTTCTAACTGAGAAGGTATCACTAACGGATATTGCCAGAAGACTTCGTGTATCGACGTCCACTGTCTATCGTAAACTTGACCAGTTTACTTTCAAGGAACATTATGACAAACTCCCAGCTGTTATGTCCTGGGATGAGTTTGGGTTCAAGAAAGGTGAACTCGCTTTTGTGGCTCAAAACTATGAGACCAACAAACTCATAACCATCCTTGATAATCGCTGCCAAACTACTATACGAAACTATTTTTTGAAGTATCCATTGAAAGTCCGACAACAGGTACAGTTTATCACGATGGACATGTCAGGAGCTTATATTCCACTGGCTCGCAAACTCTTCCCTAACGCCAAAATTGTTCTTGATCGATTTCACATTATCCAGCACCTTGGACGTGCCTTTTTAAAGACAAGAATTGCCATTATGAATCAGTTTGATAAGAAGTCACTACCTTATCGAGCTTTAAAAAATCACTGGAGACTCTTCCAAAAGGACAGCCGTAAGTTATCTCTCAACCCTTTTTACTCAAAGACCTTCCATCAAACATTATGCCCACATGAAGTCGTTGAGAAGACACTGAATTTCTCAGAAGAACTCTCCAATTATTATAACCTCTATCAGCTTTTGCTTTTTCACTTTCAGGAGAAGAGGGGGAATGAGTTTTTTGAACTCATAGAGGAGAATATAAGCAAGGTCAATCATTACTTCAAAACAGTCTTTAGGACTTTTCGTAAACATAAACAATACATCAAAAATGCACTAGAAACACATTACTCAAATGCAAAATTGGAGGGGACCAATAAGCTTATCAAAGATATTAAACGTCTAGGCTTCGGTTTTAGAAACTTTATTAACTTTAGGAAGCGTGTTTTCATCACTCTGAACATACAAAAAGAGAAAACCTATCAGGTTCTCTCTAGATGTTAGCTTTTCGTCACCCACTACAGTTGACAAAGAGCCTTTGTATGCTATAATTTTCATTAACACTATAACAAAGGAGAACCAAATGAAACGTTTAAATACTCTATTTCATATTATAAAAGTTACAGGATTTAATCAATTTTTGATAAGTTTTGTAAGTTTTATTTTTATTTCAGGAGGAATACTTTTATTAGTTGAACCTCAAATAAGTAATTACTGGGATGGACTATGGTATGCTTTTGTCACATCAACAACAGTAGGTTACGGAGATATACTAGCTACTACTCTAATCGGACGTATTACTAGCGTCTTTTTAACTGTATATGGACTTATTTTTTTTGGATGCTTATCAGCCGTAATTGTCAATTACTACAGCAAATTAAATACACCTAATAATAAAACTGACTAACATATTTCTTAGTTACTGTAAAAAATAATTCTTTCTCTGCCAATTCCAAACGGCTACAATTTCCTGACCTCGCGATACTTCTTGACTATCCTCTCCAGTCTGAACAAGATTACCATCTTCGACATCATCTAAGTCTAATTCTTTCTTGATAGTCTTGAAGAGTTTGCCAAATCCAATCTGTCGTTTCCGATAAAGTCCCTCAAACAAATCACCCGTTATCCGTTCTTTCGTCTCTTCAGACAAGACAATCACTTGTTTGTCATTCTCTTTCTCGACATCAAATGGATTTTACTAATATTTCTCAAAATTATGAGGCTGGGACAAAAGTCCTAGCCTCTTTATTGTTTTTGGATTGTCGAGCAAGACGCAGTGGTTGAGTGGGCTCTACTACGCTGATTTCATCAGCTTTTACAGCCCTACTCAACTGTGCGGAGGTGGGACGACGAAATCGAATTCTAACGAATTACCGATTTCTGTCCCACTCTCAAGAAATAGAATTCCTAGGAAATCATTGAATTATCAATCACCCTACCAAGTTTTTCTGAGTTACTTGAAAAGTCTAACTTAATTGTTATCATTTAATTTATCTAACAGAGCCTCTGCTACTTTTTCAGGGATTCCAAGAGCTTGAATGTCTTCGGCACTGGCTTTTTGGATAGCTGTCATAGACTTGAAGTGTTTGAGAAGTTTTTGTTTGCGCTTAGGTCCTAACCCCTCCACGCCATCAAGTTTAGAACTGAAACTATTCTTACTACGGACTTGACGATGGAAGGTGATGGCAAAGCGGTGTACTTCATCCTGAATACGGTGAAGGAGGAAAAATTCCTCGGATTGACGTGGCAAATCAATGACTCGCAAAGGATCTCCAAAAAGCAATTCATTGGTTTGGTGCTTGTCATTTTTCTGAAGACCTGCAACTGGGATAGATAGATTGAGTTCCTTGCGAAGCACATCCTTGGCTACATTGACCTGACCTTGACCACCATCCATGATAATGAGGTCTGGTGGCGTTAGACCATCACGTTTGACACGACTATAGCGACGACGAATGACCTCACGCATACTGGCATAATCGTCAGGGCCTTCAACAGTCTTAATCTTGTATTTGCGGTACTCTTTTTTATTAGGTTTACCATTTTCAAAGACAACCATGGCAGAGACAGGGCTAGTTCCCATGATATTAGAGTTATCGAAAGACTCGATACGGACCGGTGTCGGAATCCCCATGAGTTTGCCTAGATTTTCAATAGCTCCTTGGGTCTTAGCCAAGTCTTTTTCGAGGAGATCAAATTTTTGGGTCAAACTGACGCGGGCATTTTTCGTCGCCAGATTAACCAACTGCTTCTTCTCTCCACGTTGAGGTTTAAAGACCTTGACCTCATCTCCAACTAGAGCCTCAACAGACTCTTGATCAATGTCTCCTGGAATGAAAATCTCCTTAGGCTTGAGATGACGACTATCCAGATAAAACTGACCCATATAGGTTAGGAAATCTTCCTCAGCATCATTATAATAAGGGAACATATTGACATCACGCTGAATGAGTTTCCCTTGGCGAACAAAGAAAACCTGAACACACATCCACCCCTTATCCACGTAGTAACCGAAGATATCACGGTCCTGCATGTCTTGACGGATAACCCTTTGCTTGGTCCTAAGCGTCGAAACCGCCTCAATCAAATCGCGATACTCCGCAGCACGCTCAAACTCCATCTGGTCAGACATATCCTTCATCTTGGCCTTAAGCTGATTAACGATTTTATCATCATGACCGTTTAGGAAATTCTTGACATCTTCAACCAAACCTTGCCAATAGTCCTCAGTGGTGTGACAGATGGTGTGGGCATTACATTGGCCAATATGGTAATAGAAACAGACCTTATTGGCCGGATTTTTACATTTCTTAAAGGGGAAAATACGGTCCAAAAGCTTCTTGATTTCATTGGCCGCACCAGAGTCTGGGTAAGGACCAAAATAGAGACCGCCATCCTTCTTAACCTGGCGGGTAATCAAGAGCCTTGGATAGAGCTCCTTAGTAATCTTGATAAATGGATAAGACTTGTCATCCTTGAGGCGGATGTTGAATTTAGGCATATTCTCTTGGATAAGATTAATTTCCAAAAGCAGGGCCTCAATATTGGACTCGGTTACGATAAATTCAAAGTCTGCAATCTCAGATACCAAAAGCTCCGTCTTAGTATCATGACTTCCACGAAAATAGCTACGCACACGATTTTTTAGATTTTTAGCCTTACCGACATAGATAATATTGCCGAATTTGTCCTTGTGGAGATAGCACCCCGGGTTGTTTGGGAGCAATTCCAGCTTATGTTTAATCAGATTATTCATGCTTTCATTGTAGCAAAAAAAGAGCTGAAAAGCTCTTAATAGTCATGGGTAAATACAATTTGAAAAGAGGTCTATTTGCTCAAAATCGTCAAAATTTCTTGGTAGTTTTTGACTTGATAGGTTGGAACAGCTGGAGTCTCATTAACCAAACCTTTTGGATTAAACCAAATGCTGTCAATTCCTGCATTATTACCACCTTGAATATCAGCAGTTAGACTATCACCAATCATGAGGGCCGAATCGGGATGAAAGTCATTCACCTGATCCGCAATTTTTTCAAAAAAGTCCGTAGACGGTTTGTGGGCACCCACTTCATCTGAAATGAAAATATCGTCGAAGAAAGGCAAGATGCTTGAGGCTTGCAGACGACCACGTTGGATGTAGCTAACACCATTAGTTGCTGCATAAATCTTGTGACCGCGATTTTTAACGTTCGATAAGAAAGCATGGGCCTGAGGCAACTCCTGCCCCTGTTGGCTCAAGAAATGCTGGTAACGGCCAGCTAAGTGTCTGCCATCAACCTCCTGTCCAAAATGCTCAAAAAGACGAGAAAAGCGAGTGCGAAGCAATTCCGGCTTAGTGATTAAACCATGATTGAGATCTTCCCACATGGAACGATTCATGGGGATATAGTGATCCTTGTAAACTTTAAGATCTCGTGAAGCCACCCCAGCCCCTTCAAGAAGGTAGGTCAAAGCCAAATCTTCAGCACGGTCAAAATCTAGGAGGGTGTGGTCAAGGTCGAAAAGTAAATGCGTGTAGGTCATGGTATATCCTTTCTAACTGGAAATCTTTAGGCTCTATTTTACCACAATCCAGCTATATATAAACAAAGAAACACAAAAGGGCGACCCGCAGGCCACCCTCTCAGATTTATGAAAAATAAGTATTGCTTACTTAATAGACTGCTATTATATCCATTGAACCTTAAAGAAAGCTTAAAGTAGCTTATTTTTTTGATTCTATAGATTTTTACTTAAACAGCGAATCTCTTTAATTCGTGGTATACTGAAAATACAAGATTAATCAAACGAGGCGTGTTATGAAAAATTTAAAATTTCAATCCGTTTTTGACATCATCGGACCTGTCATGGTCGGGCCTTCCTCTAGTCATACTGCAGGAGCTGTTCGTATTGGCAAGATTGTTTCTGCCATCTTTGGTGAGACACCGACTGAGGTAGAATTTCAACTTTTTAATTCCTTTGCCAAAACCTATCGAGGTCACGGGACTGATGTGGCTCTAGTAGCTGGTATTTTAGGTATGGAAACGGACGACCCTGACATCCCACGCGCTCTGGATATCGCATACGAAAAAGGCATTAAGGTCTACTGGAAAATTAACAAGGATAGTAATGCGCCACACCCCAATACGACTCGTATCACCTTAAAAAATGCTACAAAAACCATTTCTGCCACAGGCGTTTCTATCGGTGGAGGAAATATCCAAGTAACTGAACTCAATGGTTTTGCGGTCAATCTCAAGATGAATACACCGACTCTCATCATTGTCCACCAAGACGTTCCAGGAATGATTGCCCTTGTCACAGATATTTTGTTGCGTTATGGCATCAATATCGCCCAAATGACTGTTACTCGGGAAAACGCCGGTGAAAAGGCCATTATGATTATCGAAATTGACTCGCACCAGTGTGATGAGGCCGTCACTGAAATCGCTAGAATTCCTCATCTACATAATGTCAACTTTTTCAGCTAAGAGGGGGATTGCATGTTTTACACTATTGAAGAATTAGTTCAACAAGCTGACCGAGATTACCAAGGTAATATCGCCAAACTCATGATTGCTACAGAGACAGAGCTAACTGGACGGGAACGTCCTGAAATCCTAGCTCTGATGGCTCGAAATCTTGAAGTGATGAAGGAGTCTGTTCAGGCTGGTTTGTCTCCTGAGAAATCACCAACTGGCTTAACCGGGGGAGACGCTGCCAAACTGGATGCCTATATCAAAAATGGAAAGACCTTGGCTGATTCTGCCGTCTTAGGTGCTGCTAGAAATGCCATGGCAGTCAATGAATCTAACGCCAAGATGGGCTTGGTTTGTGCCACACCAACTGCTGGATCAGCTGGTTGTCTACCTGCTGTTCTTACAACTGCTATCGAAAAACTGGGCTTAACCGAATCACAACAATTGGATTTTCTCTTTACTGCTGGTGCATTTGGCTTAGTCATCGCAAATAATGCCTCGATATCTGGTGCCGAGGGAGGCTGCCAAGCTGAAGTCGGTTCCGCCTCTGCTATGGCTGCTGCCGCTATTACAATGGCTGCTGGTGGAACACCTTTCCAAGCCAGCCAGGCCATCTGCTTTGTGCTTAAGAATATGTTGGGACTCATTTGCGACCCTGTAGCCGGATTGGTTGAGGTCCCATGTGTCAAACGTAATGCTATGGGGGCAAGCTTTGCCCTAGTAGCTGCTGACATGGCCTTGGCAGGCATCACATCAGCCATTCCAGTCGACCAGGTCGTTGATGCTATGTATCAGGTTGGTTCAGCTATGCCAACTGCCTTCCGTGAAACTGCTGAAGGTGGCTTAGCAGCAACTCCGAAAGGAAAAGCTCTCGCAAAAGAAATTTTTGGATAATTTTTAGTAGAAACAAAAAAACTTAGAAGCACTCATACTTCTAAGTTTTTTTCTTCTTACATAGCCTTTTCAACGTTTTGATTTTAGCTGAATAGCCATTTTGTCAAAAAGTGCCATGTTTCTTTGGCAATACTTGCAAGAAAAGTTGAGAGACTAAATGCGTTGAATTTTTTGAGAAGGTTCTCAACTAGTGGAGTGACAGTCTTAGGTGTTTCCACTGGAGCCTTACTTTCTTCTTGCTTACTAGTATTATCCTGAGATGGATCTGGCACTGTGTTTGTACTGTCGTGACCATTATTTTGTCCTGTCGGTTCAGGCTCTGGAGCAAGCTCAGGCTGATGCTCAGGTTCATCTGTTTTATTTTCTGGATTTGGCTCTGGACTAGGTTCTAGCTGAGGATCAGGTTTAATTGGTTCGTCAGTAGTGTCACTGCTTGTGTTTGTCATTTTTTCAGTAACGAAGAAGTTTTGGAATTCTACTGAGCCATCCCAAAGACCAACACCTACATGGGCTTGATTGAAGTAATTATCCACAGCATCAAATTGATGATGGAGCACTTCCTTGCCATCGACATAGACTGTCATGGTGTCCTTGCCTTTCACAACCTTGACATGGTGGTACTGACCGTCATTGATAGCCTTATCCAAATGAGCTTCAGCGATGGTTTCACCACCAAAACGGAAGAGACGAACAGTGTCGTTGTCAGCAAATTGGACAGAGTAGGCACGACCTGGTTCTTCACGTTCCGCAGCTACAAAGAGGTTGACCAAACCATGTTGGTATTTGACATCGATATCATAGTCAAATTGCTTGAAGCCATTGCTTTCATAAGCCATGAAGAAGTCATTGGCACTGACATTGCTATCGTAAAGGGTGTCGTCATCAATATACCAATCACCAGTGACAGCTTTCAATCCTTTAAGATTGGTCGCAAAATTGTTGAGCGTAATAGCAATATTAAAGATCTTGGTCAATGATGGGTTTTCAACTGAAGTTGCTGTGACAGTGAGATGACCTTTGTGAAGAGCTTTGAGAGAAAGTTTATTGTCATGTTCGGTATATGACACCAAACTTGGATCACTAACTGTCCATGTCACATCTTGCTCTTCAGAAGCAGGTGCGAGGTAAACCTGCAAGTCCTTACTTTGTCCAACTTCAAGAGCCAAATGACCTGCAACTGTGGTGTTCATGGCAACAGCCTTAGTGACTTCCTTCTTGTCAGTCCAAGTACTCTTAATTGGGTAGATAGCAATATTTGCTTTGGCTGGACCACCTTCAACCAAGACACTTGCTCCAACGGCTCTTGGGCTTGGGAAAATCTGATTAGCACCAGCTACCGTATTTCCCTTAGCAAAGACTTCTACACTCGCACGGTCCACATAAAGATGCAAATCAATAGAACCATCTTCATTGCGAGTCACTTGTTGACTATTAACCTTAGCAAAAGCATCAGAAAGGATAGTACCAGATTGGCTACGGTCAATAGACAAAGTTTCCTTAGTTAAATCGTAAATGACCTTAGTAGCTTGACCATCACCAACGCGAAGATTAAATCCAACTGCTGTCGTGTCCTTACCTGGTACAAAGTGAGAAACCACTTCATAAGTATCGCCTTTGAAATCTTTAAGCAATTCATTGTCAGAAGCCACTGTGACATTTTCAAAATACTGGGCATTGTCTGTGTCACGAAGGCTTTCGTAGGCCTTAACAGGGGTTTGGGTCAAGAGGTAACGGTCGCCTGATTTAACCAAACCAAGGTCAAGGTTAAGGTTAAAGGTACCATTAAATTTTTGACCTACAGTATCTGCAACCAGATTACAATAATCTTCCCAAGTGTTCATCCAGTTGATTTCAGTCAATTGTGGGATGTTGGGATGGTCAGCTGTTCCAAAATCATGAACATAATAAGTCATAGCAGCATAGGAATCCTTACCAAAATTCATGATTTCGTCATGGTCTTGGTAAACATCATCAGCTACAAAGGCCCACTTGCCATCCACTTGTTTAAAATCGCCAACCTTGTAAGTACGACCACCACGTGAGAGGACCCACTTGAGTGCTCCATCATTGGCCACAATTGGATAGAGGTCAGGACATTCCGTATGCAAATCTTTATAGGTTGTTTCCACTTGCCAGTTCTTCAAGTCTTGTGAAGAATAAATGCGGAGTGGACCACCAGCAAGGACCATAAACCATTGGTTATCCCAGCGGAAGACCTTAGGGTCACGGAAATCTTGGTTTTGAAGTGGGTCCTGAGACCAGTCGGCAACTACCTTGTCATATTTTTGCCAAGTTCTACCCTCGTCCTCACTATAGGCGATTTCAATCCGTTGCCCATTACCATTTGAAGTAATAATAGCTACCAGGCCACCTTCCGGAGATTTGAAGAGGCCGGAGCTATTGGTACTATCAACCACGACAGAGCCTGAGAACATGTGACCCGTCGCATCTGGATAAAAGGCTATCGGCTCTTCATCCCAATGAAGCAAGTCTCGGCTGGTCGCATGGGCCCAGTGCATTGGTCCCCATTTGGTATCATCGTAAAATTGATAGAAGAGATGGTAACGTCCCTTGTAAAAGACCAAGCCATTAGGGTCATTAGCCCAGCCATCCTTGACAGAATAATGATACTGATCACGATAAAGCTCGTTGTAATAGACATCATCACTCTGTCTGCGGTGGATATTAACACGGTAAGTCAAGGTCACTGGACGACCAAGCGAATCGGTCACACTACTTTCAATAGTAAAGTAATTGGCACCTACAGCCACTGGCAATTGTGAAATATCTGTGTAGACATTTCCCTTGGCATCTTCTACCTTGATAACAGCATTTGGATTATGCTTAGTGATGTCAAGTCCTACAGTCTCAGCATTGTGTCCCACATATTGGATATGGAGTGGTTCTTCAGAGAAGAATTGGGCTTGTTTTTCAACAGAACCTGTCTTTGAGGTCACCACAAGATTGTCAATCAAAGGAAGACTGGCATCATCAAGATTAACATAGCGGGTGTTTTTGAAAATGACATTGGCATTCCAATTAAGAAGTCCAAAGTAGCCTTCTGGAAGGACTTGAGGTTGACCCTTGTCACTTTTTTGAAGGACAGCATCACCTGTACTTGCGACAAGCACATCATTGACATAGTAAGATAGCCACTGATTAGCCGCAACTACTCTAAGATTGTAGGTTTCATCAGCAGTTGGTGTCACATCTTTCTCATCTACAAGTTGAATATCATGATTATTGACCCAACGCCAAAACTTAACCTTATGGTTACCAGAGTCTACGTTGACCCCGTACATATTTTTATCACTACTATCATTGTTACCACGGAAAATGAGGGCAGCTGCACCACCAGCTTCCTTGAAGGTTACATCCGTTGAATAGATAAAATTCTTGCCCTCGGATTGAGAATAAAGGAAAGAGTCTCCCTTGTCTTTGGCTTCTGAATGAATACCGTCAGCCTGCATTTCCCAGTGGCCATTTTGGTCTGCGGTCATCCCTTCTAGATTGGTAACCGCTTCATTATTAGGCAAATCGGTTTTTTCCGCTGTCACATGAACAGGACTGGTGCTATTCGTTACAACTGGAGATTGTTCTTGACTGGTCTGATTCAAATCGGCTTCTTGCGCTTGGTTAGTTACTTTCTCAGCCTCACTAGCCTGTGTTTGTACTTCTTTTGACTGGTCAGGGATAGGCTGAGTGGGATTCTCTTGAGCTGTTTTAGCAGATTCGGAAACAAGAGACGGGCTCGGCTCTACCACTTGGGGGACTTCCTTGGTCGTGCTAGGAGCAAGCTCCGCTTGAGGGGCAACTTGATGGTCAGTTTGAGCTACCACTTCTTGAGGTACTTGGCTCACAGTTGCCTGTTCCACTTGGTCCGCATAGACAGGACCAGCCAGGGCCAAACCTGCAAAACTTACCAAGGCACAGCCGTAGACCCAAGTCTTCCCACTTTTACGCATAAACCAATTTTTACAAACAGTATCATTCATGACTCTTCTCCTTCTTCAGAGTAACATTAAATGTTAACTCATTTTTCATGAAAATTCAAAGTCAATACATTCGCCTTTATTAATAAGCCTATCAAAGTTTCCGGAAATATCTCTAGGATTTAAATTAAAACGGTAAACGCTTACTTTTAATATCATTATAGCACTATAATCTGAAAATACCATCTTTTTCTGTAATATTTTTCATATAAATGAAAAAACTTCCGAATTTGCCATTCGAAAGTCTCATACTTATGCTTAATCTGAGCCTGTTAGCAGGCTATTTCCAATAATACCAATGGTTACAATAGCAATCCCAAAGAATCCCAAAAGGCTAGGCAAAAGCAGCCAGTAAAATCAAAAGGCTAGCACTCCACATCCAGGACCCACCCGAAAGATTCATATTTCGATTAAAAATGATAAATTACAAGAATAAGTGCAACATTTAGTCAAACTCATCCTCTAGAGCTTCACAAGCAGTTCTGTAAGCTAAACATTTTCGCGGTCGGTGATTGATATCATATAAGGCTTTGTTCAAAGCCTCCTCAGAGATAGCGGCTAAATCTGTTTTCTTTGGGAAATATTCTCTTAGTAAGCCATTTGCGTTTTCATTGCTTCCTCTCTACCAGGAAGAATAGGCGTCCGCAAAGAAAAAGGGAATTCCTAAGTTCTCCACCAGAGGATAGCAGGCAAACTCTTTTCCCCTGTCTGAAGTGAAGGTTTTAAGAGTCTCTTTTGGAAATAGCCTACAAAGTTGTTCGATAGCTGAAAACATGGCTTTGGCTGTTCTATCTGGTATCTTGAAAGCTAAGTAAAAACGAGTTTTTCGCTCTAGAAAGTTCGCTAAACAGCCCTTACTTTTGCCTCTGGAAGACACCACAGTATCGAGCTCCCAGTGGCCAAAAGTCTCACGATTCCTGACCTCTTTAAGACGTTTGGCAATCGACGTGCCAATCCTAAATGTCCCACGTGTTTCTTTGGGCTGTCGACTTTTTCCCTTTCGGCGCAGGACGCTTAAATCCGGATCAATCAAACCAGCATAGAGCCAATTATAGATGGTTTTAAAAGCTACCATTGGCTTTTGTTCAAGCTGATAGCGACCACAAATCTGTTCAGGTGACCAAGAGGCTTTTAACCCCTTCTCAATTTTCTTTTTCAACTTTGGTGTCAAACAAGACTTCCGACCCTTTTGCTTAGCCCTGTGGTCGTACTGTTCCTGTGCTAAGACGGCGGAATAACCATTTTGGCATCGTCTTAACTCTCTTGAAATGGTAGACTTATGGACACCAAGTTTACTTGCAATTTAGCAAGATTTCAAACCTAAATCCAAGTAAGTTTCTATCTTTATTCGGTCGGTTATGGTAAGATGGGAGTAGCTCATAGTTTTTCCTCGGGTTCTGTTTGTGTGGTTACTTACAGTTTACACCAATGAAACGCTATGAGTTTTTTTGTTGCACTATATTTTACAATTTATCAAAAAGAAAAACTGCAATTTCTACTTTACAGTTTTCTTCTTTCCTATAATTTTTAGCTTTTCACTATTTTGAAAAGATTAACACTTATTTGTACTTTTCTATCTCCGTTTCTAATAGACTGAGCATGCTAGCATTGTGCTCTTTGACACTGTTATTATCCCATTTTCGATCATATTTCTTGAGCAGGTCACTCATCGCCTTCAACTTGGGACTTTGCTCTATTATATTTGGAAAATGCTCAACCTTCTCAATTGGAAACCGATTCGAAAACTTTGAATTGGCTGAAACAGTGATGAGAGCAAGATTCCCCAACAGATCTCTATTTTCAACAGTCACTGAATTATCAGCGTTAATAGGGTGCTGAGGGAAGAAATGTTCGATAGAATTTCTGAACTGGAATTGGAAATTGCTAAATTCAGATGCTCTATCCCTCGCCAACAGATAATCCAAATAAGTAAAGACAATCCGATCGATACCAAATCCACTTCGATTTCGATAATCTGAAGATTCAATTTTTTTGCAGCAATACTTTTCTAAGGTAGGGATAAGGAGTTTGCCATCTTGCTCTTTATTCACATTCGTCAAGACTCTAGCAATCCAGTGCATGGTCTTAGGGGAAGTATAGGTCACGCGCAGGCAAGATTCTAGGAGTCGTAATTGTTGATTATCCGTTCCTTCTTCTTGATCCATTGAGTCTAAAGTAGATTTATAGGATGGTTTTCTCCCCTTTTTATCCTCATACATGACGAGCTTTTGTAAAGACCATTTCCCTTCGACCTTGTATTCACCGATATATTCTCTTTTAATAATATAACGATCAAATAGATACCGATACTTCAAAAGAGCATAGATAAACTCCAAGGCCTTTTCTTTACTAGCCCATCTGTCCTTTAATAAGTCAAGGAATCGCTTATCATCTAATCCACTATCACGATCCGTCTCAGTCATCTCCATGGCTTCATTGACCTGCAAAAGAAAATTTGGAAAGTTAATGATAGACTCAAACCGTTCATTTTCTTCTTCCCTATCATCAATTTGATTAGACACAGTAGAATCCGGCGCTTGCAAGATAGTTTTTAAGGTAAATTGAGTCTCATCACTGTTATTTTCTGCATTAAAAATGTCACGAAGATCTGAGAAGTCAGCCACCCTCAGCATATCCCAATTTGCACTAAATAGTTTTTCACGTATTTTTACTGGGAGAACCATCTGAAGATAGTTGTCCATTTGTGCACAAGCATCCCAAATCGTAGCTGCAATTAGTTTATCTTTTTTGTCCTCTTCACTGAATCTATTTTCAGACTTGATAGCACCCAAAATCTTTGCTTTCACAATTTCATGGAGCTCCAATTGCTCTCCACGAGTATTCATGATCTCAAAATAGTGATTCAAATCGATATTTTGAGGAACCTGGGTTCGGATGATTGTTACAGTAGAAAACTTATCTCTAAACCGTTTTTTATAATCATCATTAGCGTTTTTGCTCTGGAAATATTTCTTAATTATTTCATATCCTTCTACTAACTCTTCTGAATAAAGAGAAGGCTCTTTACTATCCATTACAGTTTCGATCTCACCTAGAGTGATGTTCGATTTTTCTCTAGCTTCAAATTTCAAAGGATTTCTTTCTACAGAAGGATGATCCAGATAACGAAGAAGCAAAAACAAAGTAGTTAAGCGTTGCTGGCCATCGATTACTTCATAAACTCGAGGTTGGACTTGATTGACCACTAAACTGCCAAGGTAATATTTACTTGAATTAGTTTCGTCAAGATCATCAATATCCATTAGCAATTGCTCAATTTCATCTTTTCTCCATGCGTAATTTCGTTGATAGATTGGGATGACATAGTTGACATTTTCAAAAACATTGTCCACATTCAATTCATCTGGTTGAATATACTTTTCACTTCTCATTAGACTAGTCCTCCTCTCCAAATACTTTATCATAGAGTTTTTGATAGCGTTTTTTATTCACGTTGGAATTCTGGAAAGCTTCCTTTGAGATAATATCTAAAACAATGGTATCCAACCCTATCGGATCCTGCATTTCAGAAATCAAAGCAAAGAGATTCAATCCCTTATTGATACGATCTGATTGTCCTTGTGCGTACTTATTTACCGATTCTCTATAGACTGCTTTCATGATCAATCTTAGAGAATAAGCCCATCTATGTAGAAAAGACAATCTTGCAGGTGTCAATTCCTTCATACTGAATTTATCGACAAAGAAGATCAAAATATTTATGAAGAGATTATAAACATAGAGATCACCAGTTCCGTTTTTTATGACCTCTTCTTCATTAAATCTACTATCGACCAAGTTCACAATCTCTCTATAGAGGTTGGCATAATGCAAAGTGTATGAAAAGAATCTTTTTCCAGCAATCAAGGGTTGGGTTAACTGGAATTGATTCAAAGGAATTCCAGTTGTTAGCTCATACACTTTGTCAGCATTAAAACGTTCCACATAAAGATGAGAGGCTTTAGCATAAGTCGCAAAATGATGGGGATTCGAAGGTTTAATTCCCTTAAAAGTTTGAATATCTTTAGTAGAATAATGAAGGCCATTTTTGTTCTTATACCATCTCACTAAGGGGAAGAGATTGTCTGCAAAGAGATACTCCAGTTCGCTTTGATTTTTATTTTCCCAAGCTTGTATGATCTCAATCTTATCACTTTCAGATTCATCATTCATTTCTCTCAAATGATAAGATTTCAACAAATCATGTGGAGAGAGAGCCTTCCCCCGAGAATTCTGGGAGTCAAAGAATTGAAAAGCTTCCTGCTCATCATTCGTGATAATCTTTACCAAAGAACAGTTATCAAGAAGATAATCAGCATACTTTTTAACTTCTTGTCCGTCAAACTCTCTTAGCTTGCGCTTGATGATTTGGAAATTATGCACGATCGCTTCTCTAGATAGTTCATTATATTCCTCATTCAGCAAGGATGAAAGATTAGCATATGATGCCTCTTGAAGTATCTCATACACCACAAATAAAAGAATAGAAAGAGTTGTTAAGCGCTGCTGGCCGTCGACAATATTAAGTTTAGAAGATGCGTCATTTATGTTTTCTCTGTGGAGTACAACAGACCCCATTCGATATTCTGGAATTCTATTCTTAAACGCCTCATAAGTATCTGTGATCAGTCTAAGTGCTGATTGTGTTCCCCAACGATACGGTCTCTGATAATTAGGAATCGCTAACCTTTCTACCATCATTTCTCTAACACTGACAATGCGCAAATTTTCATTCAAGTTTGACATTGAACAACTCCTCTATCTACTTCAATTTCTTTAAATACGGTTTTATATCACTCATTATAACATTTTAAGAAGTCAACTCAAGATTGATGACGAATTTTTATTTATGACAAAGAAAAACAGCCAACCATTGGGTTAACTGCTAAAAAAAGTTATCAAGTTAATTATTAAAAGAATCAGTATCCAAATTCACTTTAAATCGTACTTCCAGTCTTCTCCATCTTGGTAGTAGAAAAATTCAGACAGGTCTTCTTCAAGAAAGATACGAAGCATATCCTCCATATCTAGAGAGAGGTCTAGATTTGGCAATTCTTTCAGGTCCTCCCACCAGACTTCCCCCTCTTCAGAGGATATTAATTCTCCGTCAAACTTTTCTGTCTTATAAAAGAGAACTACATAACGAATGCCGTCTTCTACCCAATCTTTCATTCCACAAATCCGGGGAGAAGCAATCCTTAAGCCAGTTTCTTCCTTCACTTCACGGATTACTGCTTCCGTAAATGATTCTCCCGCTTCGACATGACCACCAGGAAAGGTTATGCCTGGCCAGTCCTTTTTTTTACGATCAATAACAAGAACTCTATCGCCGTCTCTTACCATACAAAGATTTGTAAACTCAACAGTCTCATTCATACAAATACTTCCTAACTATGTTTGTCTTTTTCTTTAAGGATAGGATAAACAATCTCTACCCTATTCTTCTTTTAGTTGCACTTGTGTACGGGCTAGTAGGTCTCCTAGATGCCTCTTATCTTTCCTAAATATCGTCATTGCCAGTAGCAAAACTGCAAGTAGAGTCGCCGAATTAGAAAGGATAATGGATACCACATCAAAATCACTATATAAGCCATGAATCGTGCCCATATGACCGAGTTGCCAAGGTAAAAATTTGATGACATTTCTAATCAAGCTAGCCTGCACTGTTTTTTTCTGGTAGACAAGTTCAAGTCCCGCTTTTACCTTCCCAAAACTGCCATCATTTTTATAATCCAAGAATGTGAAAAGGAGCGTGATTGGCAAAACAGAGGTGAAAAATACAAGCCACTGCGACTGAATTTCTGCAAACTCTGGGACACCATTAAAAAAGATGATGTAAATAAGCATCGAACTTAAAAACAGAAGAACTAAATAAGCTAGAATGAAAAGATAATCAAAGAGAAATTCAATCATTCTTTTTTTAAACGGAATAGGGTTTATTGCTATAATTTTCATCATCGTCTCCCCCTTTCTCATCTCCTATTATAACATTTTTAATATTCTAAATAATATTTGAGAAGAATATCCGCTGGCTAGCGCCCTCGCAAATCAAGATTGTTTCATAATTGTAAACTCCTTTAGATTCTACTATACACTACTTCTATTATGGCTTTTGGACTTTATTTCAATTTTACGTTATATTATTATTAAAAAACTAAATCATAAGGAATTATGTATGTCAGAAGATATTAAAATCGAGATTGGAAAAAGAATTCGTGAAGAACGTGAACGTCAAGGGTTAACACGTGAGCAAGTTTGTGATACCGAAGAAGAATTAACCGTCAAACAACTGATGAGAATTGAGCTTGGGCGTTCTTTACCAACTATTGTCAAACTTCAATACATCAGTGATAAATTGAGTGTTTCCCTCAACTATTTGTTAGGTGAAACAAAACTAGACATTCCTGAAGACTATTACAAGGCTAAATATAAACTTATGAAGTCTCCTGTCTATGGTGACTCGGAACGTATCAAGAAAAAGCTAAAAGATATTGAGGAACTCTACGACAACTATATTGATGTGCTACCAGAGGACGAGCTTTTAGCTATTGATCTCATTGAAAGAACCCTGAATTTTATGATTAGTGAGGAAGAAAGTCTTATTGAATCTGTATTTGAAGACTATTTGGTTCAAGCTTTGAAAAAAGAAGCATATTCCTTAAATGACCTTCTATTAATTTCATACTATGCATTTCGATGTCAGGATTATGACTATGATAAAGAGAGAATTGAAAAATTTAGACGAAAATTAATTAATCAAGAATTACAAGGTGAAGAGCTGTTTAATGTTGAACTGATAGGTGCTTTATCAGCTATAGCTGGGATATATGTAATGCATCATGACTATAAAGAAATGAAGTCTGTTGTTGATAAAATGTATGTTCTTATTGATAAGACACTTCAACAAGCTTATAAACCCGCAGTACTTGTTTTTGAAGCGAAATATTATCTATTCTATGAGAACAATAGAGATAAAGCAACCGAGCTCTATAATACAGCTACCGTACTAGCCGAAGCTTTTGGTGACCAAGTCTTCATCAAAAATCTTAAAATGGAAATGGAAAATGATTTAGATACAAGTAACGAGTCAAAGTGACATAGATGTCCTTTTGATTCGTTATTATTTTGTTTATACTCATTCATATAATCAAATAGGAGAGAGCAAGATATGACAAACCTTATCGTAGCAAAACAGTTAACCAAAGAATTTCAAAAATATAAAGCAATCGAAAATCTAAACTTCACAGTTGAAAAAGGTGAAATTCTAGGTTTCCTTGGACCATCAGGTTCTGGTAAAACGACAACAATCAATATCTTAACAGGTCAACTCACTCCTAGTCAGGGAGAAACTTACATTTTGGGCAAATCATCCCTTCAGTTAAAAGAAGATGATTTGTCAAAGATTGGTTTAATCACTGAAAATAGTGGTTTTTATGAAAAATTGACACTTTATGACAATCTTCTATTCTTCGCAAAACTCTATAATGTTTCGACAGAGTATGTTGATGATTTGTTAAAACGTGTAGGTCTTTATGACCATCGTAAAACCTTGGCAGAAAAGCTCTCCACAGGGATGAAACAACGGATGCTTTTAGTGAGAGCTATCATAAACAAGCCAAAAGTTCTCTTTCTTGATGAACCTACTTCTGGACTAGATCCATCAACGTCTCAAACCATTCATTCTCTTATTGAAGAACTAAAACAACAAGGAACAACCATTTTTCTGACGACACATGACATGCACGAAGCTACCATTTTATGCGATAAGATTGTACTTTTAAATAAAGGGAAGATTGTTGAAGAAGGAAAACCTGCTGAGCTTATTCAGAAATATAATACAAATAAAATGGTAAAAGTGACCTACTGCTCAGGTCAAGAAAAAGTGATTCCTTTCTCTGAATTGAATCATATTACTGCTACTCAAGATATTCAAACCATCCATTCATGTGAACCAACTTTAGAAGACATCTTCATTCAACTTACAGGAGGAAAACTTAATGTTTAACCAATTCAAATCTTTACTATGGCTTAGAAAACGAGTAATCAAATCTAACAAAACCATTATCCTACAAATCCTCCTTCCTTTAGGATTTGCCTTTCTCAACAAACATATCTATGAGATTCAAGGTAGCCTAAACAACTCAATGAAAGTCAATCTATTAGTCAACTGTTTAGCCCTATCTTTGAGTTTATCAGTTGGAAATCCAATCAGTACTATTGTTTCCGAAGAAAAGGAAAAAAATATTTTAAGAACCTTGTTTTTAAGTGGTGTTAACAGTAAAAACTATATTCTTTCAGTTTTATTTTATCCAGTGCTTATTAGCTTAGTTATGACAACTGCTATTCCGAGAATACTCGAACTTAATATTGAAAATAATTATGGTCCTTATCTTATCATCTCGCTTGCTACAGCTTTAGTAATGATGCTGATTAATCTTTTCATCGGATTAATCAGTAAAACTCAAGTATCTGCCCAAGTAATTAGCCTTCCAGTATCAATGATTAGTATGTTTATTCCAATGCTTTCAGGGATCAGTAAAGATTTTGATAATGTCACGAAGTACAGTTATATGGGATTGTTCACGAAATCTATAAACCAGCTTGAAACCTTTAAGTGGCATAATCAAGTAGCTAGCTCACTATCTCTCCTAGTCTGGTTGCTCTTCTTTACTGCACTGACCATTCTACAATCTAAGAGATTACGAAAAATATCTTAATTCAAAACCACAACCATCTATACTGAGTGTTAGATGGTTATTTTGTTTATTCCCCATCTTTTTCTCTAACCATAAAAAGACATATCTCTAGAGTCTTTTCATTCACATGATTTTAAGGTATATTATTATATAATTAAAACTTAAGGGAAATACAGATGTCTGAAGAGATTAAAATCGAGATTGGAAAAAGAATTCGTGAAGAACGTGAGCGACTTGGTTTAACACGTGAGCAAGTTTGTGATACCGAAGAAGAATTAACAGTAAAACAACTGATGAGAATTGAGCTAGGTCGTTCTTTACCAACCATTGTCAAACTGCAATACATCAGTGATAAATTGGGTGTTTCCCTCAACTTTTTGTTAGGTGAAACAAAACTAGACATTCCTGAAGACTATTATCAGGCTAAATATAAACTCATGAAGTCTCCTGTCTATGGCGATTCTGAACGTATCAAGAAAAAGCTGCAGGATATTGAAGACCTCTACGACAACTATATTGATATTCTACCAGAGGACGAGCTGTTAACCATTGATATCATTGAAAGAACCCTGAATTTTATGACTAAAGGTGAAGAGGATGCTATCGAAACTATCTTTGAAGACTATCTGACTCAAGTTTTGAAGAAAGAAGCATATTCCTTAAATGACCTCTTACTAATTAAATATTATACTTTTAAATGTCAAGTTGGTGACTATGATGAAGAAATTGTTGAAAGTTTTCGATGTAAATTAATTAATCAAGAACTACAAGGGGAAGAGCTAGTTAATGTTGAGCTACTAGGAGCATTGTCAACTATAGGTGGAATCTATGTTATGCATCATGATTATAGAAATATGAAAACTATTGTCGATAAAATGCATACTGTTATCGATAAGACTCTACAACATGCTTACAAACCCGCTGTACTTATTTTTGAAGCGAAATATTATCTGTTCTATGAGAACAACAGAGATAAAGCGGCTGAGCTCTATAATACGGCTACCGTACTAGCTGAAGCTTTTGGTGACCAAGTCTTCATCAAAAATCTTAAAATGGAAATACAAAAAGATTTAAATATAGAATAGAAAATATATCAGCAACACTTTAAATATAATTATTTTTATACAATACCAATCAAAGAAGCATCTGAAGTTGAACTCAGATGCTTCTTTGATTAATTCAATTTTTTCACTTAAACTTGCCCTTATACTTCTTCCCATACCATTCTTCTACTGACTTGCCTTCCCAATCACGATATTCTTCTGGATACTTCCATTTGTAGAAACCTTCTAAAAAGAAAGGGAACTCCATAAAGATAACCATTGCCAAGAATCCAATATCTATGATTAGCCATGTCAAAAACATCCCTAACAAGGTCAAACTTTGTGAGACTGCTACTCCCGAATGCGATAAGATTATTTTGATGATTACAGCAAACCCTAGCACTCCTGAACCATAGGTGGCGATTAGACCTGCTATTCTATCAACAAGAGTTTCTCTCGCCTCTTCACCGTAAAAACAAGTGGTCAAACTTCTTTTCTCCATACGGAGGAATATCAGGGCAATGATAAACAAGAGAATGTAAATAAACCAAATTCCTAACGAGGTTAGGGTCGGGAGTGCTATCGTTATGGCCAAGAGATTGAATTCAAGACAGAACCAAAATAAAAAGGTCTCGATATGAAAGCGATATCTGTATGGTCGAAGAAATGGTTTGCTAACAAATTTTCCAATAAGAACGAGTGATAGCCAAATAAAACAACAAATCAAGAATAATTCTGGAGTCAACAGTGATGGCTTGTGAACTGGCAGAGTTAAATCCTTAGGCTCTGCAACATCCAAAGAAGAGGCAAATATGGCCAAGAGAAAGTTGCATCCGAATACAAACAAAATACTGTAGAGAATACTTTTTATTCTAAAACCAATACTTGGTTTTCCATTATTTAAGCCTTTTCCAAGTTTTTCGTAATAGTCTTTCTTTATATACTGAAGCGAAGCATCGTCTAATAAATTTAAACTCTCTTCAAAACTTGCACTAAAGATTGATTTTTTCATTTATTAACTGTCCCCCCTCTCTTACTATACTCAAGCCTTCTATTTGCCTGTCTTTCCAGTTTAAGCTACTTCTCTATTTTGACTTTTCCTTGTTCATAACCTGAATACCAACTACTTTCAGGGCTGACATACTCTGCTTGTTCATTCTCTATGCCATCATTTACAAGAAGTAGGGTACCGTCATGTAACATACAACTATAAGTCTCCGAATCTTTGGTGAATTCATCGTTTTGGGAGTCAAAGTGATAGGTATGCTCTCCCTCCACATCCTTTAGAGTAATCTGCTCACCGTCTATTTTTATCCAAAAACGTTTATCGATTGTTGCTGTTTTTGTTGATTGATTTTTGACGATGAGATAATAAATGCCATCATCTGATTTTTTCTCATCAATGGTTGTTTGAATAATTCCCAGCAGCATTAGGACTGGAATAATCAAGAGAAGCCATAACCATTTTTTCTTGTTCTTTTTAGGTTTCACAAGTTCTAGGCTCGGTAAATCGGCAGTTAGAGTCTCGATTCTTTCTAACTCCTGTTCTGAATATTTGAGAATCCCTTCCCCATTGTTGGCCAACCAATGTCTTGCCATTTGTACAAAGTACAGGCGCTCATCTTCTTGTGCAATCTCTTCAAACAAGCTTCTGGCTTGAGCCTTATTTCCACTTAATTGCTCGTTTAAGGCTTTAAAATACTGAAGTTCGAGTCGTTCAAAGGCCTGTGGAGCAGTCGTCTGATTAAAGAAATCATTGGGTTTACGCTCCACAAGAATATCGTACATAGCAATAAATTCCCTCTGCTCGACTTCTTCTGCTTTCTCGTCTTTAGAGTTTAGATAATGGACTGATTTTAAAAGGTCATCTTTGTTGTTTATTTTTCCAGAAAGTAAGGATGCTTTCAGGGAAATAAACCATAGAAAATCAAGGTAAGTCTTCCTAATACCTGCAAATTGTAATTCCTCTGTTTGGTTGATGACCGATGGGAAGTCGCCAATCATGTAAGCGTAGGTAATAGATGCAATCCTAGCATTGATCTGATTCTTTTTACGTCGAGACTTACCATACAGTTGAATAGATTCATACCAGAAATTCAAACCCATCGTTTCTTTAAGGATCTTTTGAGTTTCCCCTACAAGTAAGCTATTTAAGTAATTTTTTAATATAACGACTAGACCAACGACGCTTACTAAAGCGATCAACTGTATAGTGGAATTTTCTAAAAAGAGCCATCTAAGGAAAAATAACAAAATAATTAGTAATACAGTAGTGATACGTAAAATAAGGGTATATTTTTTCAAAATCCTCTTATAATCCATCAATTTATCTCCTATATTCATTTTTGAAATAGACTTACTTTTCATTATATCTGATTATTTAGCATTCGCAAGTTCACCGATAAGCTGAAAAAGAAAACACCCAAAGGGGTGAATACTTCAATAAAAATAGCTTAGTAGGGTTTCTCTTCCTTCTCCAAGATTTTCAAATATTTGGTTTTCTTAAATTGCCCTGATAATGCCAAAATAATAAACAAGTACCACAACACAAAACTCAGAAATAATAAAAGAAAGCTACCCCAAAAAAGGTATAGTATCGATAGCCCTATAGTGGATAATCCAAAGACGAAAATCAAAAGATAAGTTTTCAATCCATTTGATTTCTGGGATGGGAAATAATTCTCAGGAATGTCATAAGGTAGTACATTTACTATTTGTGTTTGTTTCCTATGTTTAAATTGCCAACGAGCGATGAGAAACATAATTATAAATGAAAGGACTAATGGAAGAAAACCATGCAGAGAAATGCTCTCTGTCAACCAATAAATACCATAAAATAATACTGCGCTAGGAGTAAAAATAATTGGAAACGGAACACTCTTCCCTATATAGAGTTTGTTCTCAATAGGATGATAAAAGACGGTCTTAGTAAGATCTCCCTGGTCAGCACCGAATTCCACCAAATCACTTAAATGAAATGTTATCCTATCTTTCGAAGCTAATACCATCTTTTCAAAGTCATCATCTGTAGACTTCTTCTGGTCAAGACTTTCCTTTGTAATTGCTAGTGGTTTGAGGTGTTTTTGATAATAACTAAGTAAGGCCTTATTCTTTCGCTTGTTACCAAGAAATTTGAGTTTGACCATCTGATTAGAATCCCCAATGATTTTTCCTTCCAGAAAAATTGGGTAGCTAGCGAAACCTCGAACCGAGTACTTTTTGCCTAAACTGACGGTAATGGTTGAGGGATCTAGTCGATAACGTTTAAAATTGCGGTCTACCACTATTTCTGAGTCAATTATTTTTATTCTTCCCATTGATGCGAAAGAAAGCCATCCGACTGTCAATTGGAGAAAACAAGCAACTATTAGATTAAAAAAATTATTGACAAATTCATCACCAGTTAGTAACTGATAAAAAGCAATAACAGTACTCAATGTAAATATTATCAAAAGATACAGTGACCCTACTTCGAAGATATAAAATGTAGTTGATTTTTTCATCTATTATTTTTTCCTTTTGATAGTCTTTGTTTGTCATTTGATTAACCAGCTCACACACTTCTTATAGTATGATATAAAGCATTTATCAGATTGCGATAGTCAAACAAATAATCGTGATGAAAACAAGCGTCAAAAGTAAGGTCCAATAAGTAAATTTATAGACTTTCACGGCTCCACAAAAACGTTCGACATAAGATTCTTTGGGATTATCTGGATTGTACCAAACTGTCAGGGTTGATCCCAATGGAAAGAAATCTTTGGCGGCATATGGTACTGACGAATTGGTGTATATAACAAGTCTTTTAGCCAACAAGTCTGGATTAGAGGTGGCTTTAGAACTCTTCCAAGGAAGCGAAACTGTCGTAACACACTCATACTCCAGACTTCTTCTATAAGCCTTGTCATTGACAATATATTCCACAATCGGAGCAATAGCATCAGTATAGTATCTATAACCTACTACGCTACCTTTTACGCTCTCTGTGGAACTCGTTTTACGATTAAGTTCTTTGAGATACACATTGCGAAAAAGAATTATCAGTATGGACAAAACAATGACGCTTATGGACCAAGCCAAAAATAAAATCTGTAACTTAGACATGATTTTCCTCCTCAAAGATGATTTTTCCACGCTCGAGTTTGCGAACTGCAAGGAGCCATCGCACTGGATTATTTTGGAAAAATAAGAGGAAAGGTATACCCGCAAATATGGTAAATATAGGGATAACAATTAAAATTCCAGGGTCAAAAGCTTTCTCTGCAATAATGTTAGTTGAATACAACCAAACCCAGCCAAAATATATTGTGCTAAAAATCAACATGACTAGCATGGCAAAAATAAAGATTGGTATTTTAAGCAAAGTCGCCTTCTTATTGAAAAAATTATTCCAAAACTTATTGGTATATACAGCCTGTGAAAAAGCCTCCTTGGTAGAAAGAACGGTATAGTTAACATTGTAGTATAATCACTCCTCCATAAAAAGGATGTACAGTAAGGGTGTTACTATTGAAAGCATAATAAAGGGAGTAATCATCAGCTTTGGATAATGCATACCATGAAAAACCGGTATCAGAAACATCAGTGCTTCCAAAATTAAGAATGACCAGAAAAGTATCATGATTAAAGTACTTAGGTACTCGTTTCTTTCTCCCTTTTTCTTAATCGTTTCCGAATCCAAAGCTACAAGGCCTTCTTTTGTCCTTGTATTGTAATAATAGTTCCTACCGTCAAACTCGCCCATATAAATTATTTTCCGCATTTGATTCTCCCACATTAGCCTTTGTATTTTGCTCACTCAAATAAGCACAACTCACTCCATTTTACCATGTCTGGACTTTGCTTGCTTGTGAATGTTTAGATAGATTATAAGGCATGAAAAAAGCCACCATCTGGTGACCTTCAATTAAAAAGTATCTTTTATAAACTTCCCTTAAGTGAATTGGGACGTCAGCGATCTTCTTCGAAGCTCCATGACTCATTTTTGAGCCTAAGGTCTCAAAAATCCCATGTGGCTGAAACTAAATTGTTTCAGCCACTTTTCTCACAGCGGGAAGTTTCACTTTAAAAATACTTCACTCTTACTAATTAATCTAATTCAAATTTTTAGTTAAAACAAAGTGATAGAAAATTTATCTACTTCTCCTCACCCTAGCCAGTCTTTTTCTTTGGCAATACGGACGGCTTCTGTTCGATTTCCTGCATCGAGTTTGGTCAGGATGGCTGTCATGTAATTTCGTACGGTCCCGTTTGAGAGAAAAAGGCTTTCTGCGATTTCTTGGTTGGTTGATCCTTGAGCTACCATGGCCAAGACTTCTTGTTCACGTTGGCTGAGTGGATTATTGTCAAAGGCGACACCTTCAACTAGCTCTGGCGAGTACTCCTTTTGACCTGCTAGGACTGTATGGATGGTCGCCATGAGGTCACTGATGGAACGCTCTTTGAGTACATAGGCATCCACGTGGGCTGCGAGGGCTCGTTTAAAATAGCCTTTTCGTTTGAAGGTGGTCACTATAACGACCTTCGTTTCTCTTTGGTTGCTACGAATCCACTCAAGAACATCAAGGCCTGTTTTAACTGGCATTTCAATGTCTAAAATGGCTACATCAACTTCTTCTTTTTCCAAGAGAGCAATGGCTTCTTGGCCATCACTGGCTGCATGGACCTCTTGGACATCGTCTTCCAACATAAGAAGTTGGCAGAGGGCATCCCTCAACATTGACTGGTCTTCAGCGACTAATAATTTCATGCTTTTCCTCCCTCTTTTAAATGCACACGAATGATGGTTGGATGCGATTGAGACAGGATTTCCAAGTCTCCATCTACCAAACTGAGACGCTCCCTGATACTGTGTAGCTCTTGCCCAGTGACTTCCTTAAAGCCACAACCATCATCCTCGAACTCAAGCACTATACCATGATCACGGCTTAGACGAATCTGACAGCTTTCAGCCTGACTATGTTTAATAACATTATTGGCCAGTTCACGAAGTACCATGGACAGGGTCGACTGGCTAACGGGCGATAGGCTGTCTAAGTCAAGGCTACTATCCACAGTCAAGACAATATCAGATAGGTCAAAGAGTCGCTCGAGTTCCAGTAACTCCTCAGCTACAGTTCGGTACTTAAGCTTATTGACAATCTCACGAACCTCGTACATGGAGTCACGACTAATTTGGTTCAATTCTTCCAGATTCTTTCTAGCAGCATCATACTGCTCCTTATCCATCTGTTTCAGAGCCAACTCGGTTTTAAGACTCATCATGGCAAAGGTGTGTCCTAAGGTATCGTGCAAATCACGACCGATACGATTGCGTTCATTTTCAGCGGACAGGATATTGATGGTCCGATTCTGCTCCGCAAGGGCCTCTTCCATCTTTCTCTCCTGACGCATACGGTTTTGAAAATAGTACATTCCTAAAGAAAAAAGAGGAATAGCCAGAGACATGAGGTGGGTGCTCAAATCGTCTGTCAGTAGGAAGGATGATGACGTCAAAATCAAGAGCGTCGCTAGAAAGGATAAAAATCGATAAGAAGATATGCTATCCTCAAAGCGCCAAACGAGAAGGTTAACATTGAAAAGAACAAACCACATCAAGCCACCCTGATAGACCAGGGACATGAAAATGATATAAGCTAGAGTGTAAAACCACAGAAAGGGAATCCACTTGTTATAAGCTTTTTTCAAATATACCATAAGGAGATAAGCGATGGTATAGGCCGTTGTCAAAGCCAGGGTCCAGACTGGAAAATACCCGCCAAACACTCCTAATATCGGAAAGACAAGGAAAATCAGACTAACAAAATAAGCGAAATCATTTTTCTGGTAAGTTCTAAACATGGTCACTTTCTCTGTAAGATTTGATAAAAAGGGCTAAGCCTGTAGTTATTGTAGCATAGACCAAGATAAAAATGAGCGATTTCCATGAAAATTCCCCTTTTTTTGCAAAATTGACTACTAACTGATTGATATGATAGATGGGTGTCCACTCAGAAATGTGCTGAACCCATTTTGGAAACATGGTTACTGGCATCCAAGAGCCACCAATAATTGCAAGACCTAAAAAGACGATATTTCCGACGATAGCCATGATTTGTTGTGACTTAATTTGGGCAAGGAGCAAGCCAAAGGATAGGAAGACTAGACTTGATAAGAGTAAAAGAGCCCCTGAACCAAGCCAATGTGATAATGGCATCTCAACATCACGCACAAAAGCTCCCACACAGAAAGTCACTAGGATAGCAACCATAAAGTTCATAAGAACTCGGAAGATCTTAGAGAGGTAATAGGATTGAATACTGATTTTTGAATGTTCGATGTAGGTTAGCCAGTGCTCAGTTTGATCCTCTCTAAGCATGTAGGGGAAGGTAAAGAAACCAAAGCTGGACATAGAAAATCCAGTCATGGTCAACATATAGGACAAGATAAAAGCTTTTTGTGACGCTGGGTCAGGACTCATTTCCATACCTGAATACAAGAGGAAGAATCCGACGGGCATTCCTATGGACATGATGAAGACTGGCCAACTGCGCCATGTTTTTATCCATTCGATTTTAAGTAGTGCTTTCATGACTTGTCCTCCCTTGTGCTATCAAATAGGCTATCTAAAAGTGTCTTGTTTTGAATTTCAATGTCAGAAATGCGACAGCCTTGAGCTTGTAAACTACTCCATACACTTTCAATATCTTTAGTCATAAAGGTTACAACATCACGTTTTTCAGTCACATCATAAATGGCTGCCAGTTTGTCAAGACTTGGCGCAAAGCGACTTGGTAAGGTGACTTGCTTTTCCTTTTCCTCGCTACGCATAGCATGTGGCGTAGTATCCCTAATGAGTTTTCCCTGATGAAGAACCAAAATGCGGTCAGCTGTGTGCTCGACTTCTTCGATATAGTGGGACGAATAAAGAATAGTCACACCTGACTTTTTCAGATCATTTATGATTTCCCAAAAGCGTTGGCGTGTCGTAGTGTCCATCCCTGCTGTCGGTTCATCTAAAAAGAGAATGTCAGGCTTGCCAATAAGACAGAGGACAAAGGCAAGAAGACGTTTTTGTCCCCCTGAGAGTTTGTCTGCGAACTGCTGATACTGGTCGTCTTTGAATTGTAAGAGTGCTTGTATCTCTTCTTTAGATAAGCCATTTTCAGAAATATCTTGGAAAAAAGCAATCAGTTCCTTAACTTTTAATTGTGAGGGAATGGTATTTTCTTGAAGGAGAACAGCAATTTGATCTTGTGCTTTACCCTTTTTGCCCTTGATTAAGACTTGACCGCTACTAGCTTTTTTGTCACCAAGAATGCAGGACATTAAGGTCGTTTTACCAGCACCATTTGGCCCAATTAAGGCAAGACAGTCTCCTTGGCCCACCTCAAAGCTAATATGGTCTAAAATTGTTTTTCCTTTGATTTTTTTAACAAGATTTGTGACTTGAAGGATTGCTTCACTCATGTGTGTGATTTCCTTTCTTTTGGTAGAAGGCTAGAAAAACATAACAAGCTGCAACAGATACTCCCATAACACTATAGAGAATATCACTGCTGCCATGAAGTAGGACATAAGCAAAGAGGATGGTCCAAATTGCTGCTAGAAGCATGATGCTTAGTATTTTCAATAATTTCATACTGGGCCTCCTAGTTTTTCAATTCTTTAATGACAAGGTCGATAAAACTTTTAGCCATAGTGATGAGAATGTAGGCTGAGATAGACAAGCCAATAAGCATTCCCAGATGTGAGAAGATAGCTTCAAAATTGCCTTTTTCAAAGATGTCAGTAAACATGCTAAGTCCAGCAAAGACAGTTCCGATGACAGCGTAGATAAGGTAAGATGTTTTGATTTTCATGAGATGACCTCTTTCGTTTTTTATTATTTCTAAGTTATGACTAAAGTATATCTTTTTGGTCATTCTCTTTTTAGCACCAGATGTCATGACATGATATGACATTTGTCATGTGACGTAAAAAAAAAGCCAACCCAAGGTCAGCTTCAAGAAGTAAATAAACTATTTCAAATGAACCATGAATTAAGAAGGCCTGCATATAATGACATCACATTCTTTTTGAGAACAAAGTGAGTTTAACTGAGACTTTCCGCTATGATTCCCCCCTAAGAACTTAAACTTCAGAGGTTCAGAAATATCGAGACCTTATACTCTAAGCTTAGGTATGGAACTTCCTTGACGTTCGCTGACGCCCATCATCACCTAAGGACAGTCTCGAAAAAGATTCTTTATTAAAAAATAAAAGCCAACCCAAGGTCAGCTTTTCATTTATCTTAATGACTATTTTTTGAATGGTTCTTCCACCATGATGAAAGGATAGAACCTGAGATATTGTGCCAAATACTGAAGATAGTTGATGGGATGGCAGCTTGTGGCACGAAATATTTCATGGCAAGAGTTGCTCCAAGACTTGAGTCTTGCATCCCCACTTCGAAAGAAATGGCTTTTTGTTGTGGTTCTTCCAAACCAAGGATTTTTGAAAATCCAAAACCAAGGGCATAACCACAAAGGTTATGGAGCATAACGACTGGAATGACAAGGGCTGTCGCTGCTGTAAAAATATTAGCATGGTTGGCAGAAACCACTGCTCCAACGATCAATAGGATGGCAGCTTGAGAAATCAAAGGCATAATTTTGATGATGGCATCAATTTTTTTACCAAAGATTGAGTGAACGAGTACACCCAAGATAATAGGGACAACCACGATACGCAAGGTACTAAGGAAGAGGCTTTGGGCAGGGACACTCACGTACTGACCAGCCAAGAATGACAAGAGGGTTGGAATCATGAGTGGTGCCAAGAGAGTTGAGAGGGTTTCAATAGAGACATCCAAGGCAACATCCCCACCTGAAAGGAAGGCCATGACACTAGATGAAGTCCCACTTGGACAAGAGCCAACAAGTATAACCCCTGCTGCTGTCGCACCCTTAAGATGGAAAATCATACAAAGCAACCAAGCCAAACCAGGCATGATGACATAGTGGGCAACAGTCCCAAGGACAACTGGAATTGGACGCTTAGCAATACGTTTAAAATCTTCAGTAGTTAAGGTAAGTCCCATACCAAAGAGAATCAAACCAAGTAGATAAGCCGTATTGGGAATGACCCAACTACTAGTTGCGGGAAGTGCATAGTTAAAGGCAGCCCAGAGGATAACAGCTACAGTAAACCATTTGCTGAGCCATCTACTAAAAGATACAAGTGACTCCATAATGAAACCTTCTTTCTATTTTCACAGAATAGTATGGCACTTTCATTTTGAATTTCAAGGTAAATTTCGAATTTTCTGAAATTAATTTCAAAAAATAAACCCTCACACTTAAGATGTGAGGATTTTGTGATTTCGATAAACGTTAAGCCTTGTCTTGCGACTTTTCTTCAAACTGTTGAGCCCGTTCTTCGCCCCACCATAGTGGCAATAATTCGCCCAAAGTAATGGTTTGACGTGTGTCGTAGTCAACCATAAACTCCAAGTTACGATTGTCAGGATGGAGTTCCATTAGAAATTCTCGACAAGCCCCACAAGGCATGCCAGATGGTCCACCATGAGGTGGCTGGTCACGAAAGGCGATAATACGCTTGACCTTAGTTTGACCAGTTTCTTGATACATATTGAAAAGGGCAGCTCTTTCGGCACATAGATGGAAAACACCACACGTTCCTTCCATACAAAAGCCCGTGAAAATTTGCCCATCTTCAGCCTCAACGGCAGCCACAACGTGTCTAGCATAGACAAAGTCTGAGACTTCCTGTGGCTGATACAAGGCTTGAGCCTGTTCATACATTTTTTGCCAAATATCCATTTTTTTCCTTTAAACACGATCACTTTCTCTGCTTATAGTTTTCTTCAACCATGCGACTAGGTCTAGACTGGCTAATAGTGTCATAGAACATGTCAAGTTGAGTTTTTAAGAGTATCATCGTTTTATAAGTCTACAAACTCATTCAAATCTATTATTTCATCAAATTGTTGGATAATTCTATCGGTGTCTACATGTGTGATGTAAATAATTAATTTACTCGTTTGTAAAAGTCGATTCTCTATTTTTGATAACGTTTCAAGGTCAATACCAGAAGAAAATTCGTCTAAAAATAAGATATCCGTCTTCATCAATAAGGCTCTTGCCAAAGCAACTCTCTTGGCTTCTCCACCTGAAAGTTTTATAGTATCATTTGAAAGCATTAACTCTAAAGACTCTCTATTAGCCCACTTAGATAATTCTACAAATTTCAATGTCTCAAACAGTTCCTCTTCTGAAACATCCTCAGAAAATAGAGTAAGATTATCACGAAGTTTTGCATTGAACATATGAGGGTGTTGGGGTACATAAGCTACATTATCGAAGATACTACTCTCTTTGATACTTTTAACATCAATACCATTAATTTTAACTGTTCCTGTGTAATCGTTATACTCTCGTAGGATTGCTTTTAATAGTGTGGTTTTACCAGTTCCACTCTTCCCTTTTAATAGGTACTTCTTATGCTTATAAAACTGCCCATTAAAAGGGATAGCTTCCGAATTATTTTTAAAACGAAAATTATCAAATGATATAACTTCAATATGTTCCAGAGTATTAAGATTTTCCTCTATAATTTGAAATTCAGTAGAAAGAGTCTCTATAGTTTTCTTACCACTAATAAATTTAGCTAACAAATCAGAAGAAGCATATATTGGGTAAGAAATCCTGACTAATAATTGTGAGAATGCTATTAAACTCCCTAATGTCAGTTGACTATTTATGATTAATAGTCCCCCAATAATCCAACTACCGAAATAAAGAACATTTGAAAACAGCTGATTTAAACTGACAACAACATATTGAGATCTTTCAACATTTGTTTGGCGTTTAAGTAACTTTAAAGTTTGAATATCAAAGACTCTATTAATGTCAAAACTCTTGTTGGCAATTTTCCAATCAGGTATACCTTCGATAAGATCTTGAATAGCTGATACTGAAGTATTAGTAGTGTCAATTAACTCTTCTTGTTTCTTTTCTAAAGGAGTTTTAAAGAGTATAGCTACAAAAAGATTTGGTAAACTTAAAATCAGAGTTAAAGCTGCTAATAAAGGATTAAGATAGAGAGAAACAATTATAGCAATAATTAATTGGCAGATTAAGTAGCCACCCCAGTATATGGAATAAAAATAATTAAATTCAATTTGATCTATTTGAGTAGTTAATGAGGCTAGAAGTTTGTCATTTTTATTTCCTGTGAGTAACTCTAAAGGTGTTTTCTGAATACCTTGGAAAATAACATTCCTATAAGCATATGCAGATTTCTTACTAATGATTGCTGTCAGTGATTGTTGAAAATAGTAGATAAGTGTTTGAATCAACAAGAACACAACTACAAAAATAGATATGACAACATAGCGCCCCACTCCAAGTTTGATAGAGTCAATGATTAGTTGCATCAAATAGGCTTCACTTACCATTGCAATAGACAATAAGATAGTAAGTACTGAATATACTTGGATATCTTTTTTAACAACTTGATAAACAGATTTCATTAATCTCTCCTTTTAACATGTCAGAAAAATCAAATATTTCAATAAATAATAACATATAATTTTTTAGAAGTTTATTATTCAAAAATGACGCTAAGTATAAAGCAATACTTCATTAAATGAACAAAAACATGATAACTTTATACGAATTATCATGTTTCCTTTTTAATTCTTTATCAATGTCCTACATCTGAATATGAAATATAATAACGTTGCCCATCTTTGACAAAGCTATACCAATTTCCATCAGGTAAAATTTCATATTTATCCCAATCAACATCTCCGGCAGGAAGTGTAGAAACTGCTCCGCTATCTTTATCTGGTGCAGCATATACAGGTGTTTCCTCATCAAGTATCAATGTTCCAGAAGTAGCTGTCCAAGCACCTCGACCACCTTCAACTCCTCCAACTTGAGAAGCTGATGTTGTAGTTTCTCCTGTTTGTGCAGCATCTGATGCTCCCGCTGCTTGAGCTTGTTCTTGAGAAGAAGCTTGTCCATTATCCTCTTCAGTTGAAGCTACTGACGACGAGGTTTGACTTGACTTATTATTCTTCTTAACGACCTTACTTGAGCTTGAAGATGACTTCTTAACCGTTTTGACTGGACTGCTACTTGTGCTAACACGAGCTGATTCATGGCTGTTAAATTTAGTCACCAAAAAGACAGCAAGGATAACTACGATAAGAGCTAATACTAAACCAATAATTTTACTTGTAATTTTCATGATTAATATTCCTTTTATTTGTTTTTCGTTACAAATATAACATCTTTATTTCTATTTTACAATACGATTTCATAAAATAATACAGAAATATGTTCCTGCCATCTTCTAAAATTGGATAGCCTTTAAAACTTAGTTAATCGCAATATAACGACGTGCACCTGAATATGATAAGAAAGAAATCCAATAATGGCCATCTGCCTGAATAAGGCTATCATAATCTTAAGTAGCCCTTTTTTTTATGATATCATATCTCAAAAGAGCCTGTTCAAAAGCCAAATCTCTATCACTTTTAGAATTAAAACGCATCTCGAATATCCCCTTTAAAAAGAGGCTGGGACAAAAGTCCTAGCCTCTCAATTGTCTTTGGTTTGTCGAGCAAGACGCAGTGGTTGAGTGGGCTCTACACGCTGATTTCATCAGCTTTTACAGCCCTACTCAACTGTCCCACTCTCATGTTCTATAATGGATAAACCTTGCGAAATTCTTCTAAAACAACCTTGCTGTTAGGTGTAAAAGTCATTCCTGCCTCTCTCAGCCACTCGGCGAAACAGTCCTCATGAACCTGACGCCAATAGGCCAGAGATTTGTCTCCTTCCCCTTCCTTAAAGGCATGGTCAGCTGACACTTGATGAAAAGGCTGAACAGAAACCTTTGTTATTTCGACAATGCAGACAGCCTGATCTTGGCTATCTAAAATGATATCAAATGTCCCTTCTTGTGGAAGGGCTTCACCCGCTAGAGCGTAAAGATCGTAAGCTGAAGCAGTTGCCGTCTTTTCACCTTTTAAAACCAAGTCTGCCAAGAGATCAGCTTCCACTCCAAAAGACCAGGCATCTATCTCATCTCCGATAGAGGGGTTAATTTTCTTGTATTGATTCCACATTTCTTGCGGTGTCATTTCTTCTCCTGTTTTTCTTTTACCTTCCAATTCATGTGAGAGGTCTTGTCCAATTCTGGAAATCCTCCTAACTCTGCCTTCACCTTCAATACTAAAGGCGAAGCATTTTCTTCTGTAATCTGCTCGATAGGAAGCCAGATTGCATTTGCTGAATCATTGCTTCCACCAAGAACCTCTTTAGGAAGGGATTGTTGAGAGCGTTCGAAATCGAGTACGATATCATAAAAGGCCATGAGATGGTGTACTGCGAAGTCTTGTCCTTCTTCCTGAACCATCACATCATAGATTCTAGGGTTTGAATAATCGCTAAGAGCATATCCTGTCTCTTCCAGAACTTCTCTCTTGAGGGTCTCTGTCAACCCCTCACCTAGTTCTTGGCTACCACCCGGTAGATCAAAACGATGTTGATAAGGTCCTCTCGTTTTCTCAATGCAGAGTAATTTCCCATTTTCAAAGCAAATGCCATAGACACCAAAGTGATTTTTGATTTCCATCAAATCCTCCTACTTTAATTCAAAGCTCAGTCGATAGTAAAAAATGAGTATAGCCATTCTTTTTGAAGACTATCATTTTACAATACTACTTCAAAACTATCTTCAGAAACTTTTACTGCTTCTATAATTTCATCTTCTGAAATTTTTCTTCTTTTCGAAATGACTATTTCATAATATCATATAAGTATGGTACTATACTTTCCCCGTCTAAATCATCTAAATTTTTTATCCACTTATACTCCACATGTTCTTCTGGATCTAATTTAATATTGATATTTTCATTTTGAAGTAAGTTGGCACTATAGACAAGTCTTGTAAATATCTTATTATTATCTATATTACTATCTTCATGAATAATGTTTTCTAATGAAATAACTAGGCCAACTTCCTCTTGACACTCTCTGATTGCAGCTTGTCTAGGAAGCTCCCCATCTTCTACACTCCCACCTGGAATATCCCAATAAGAGGGATAATAATTTTTTTCTCCTCGTTTAATATCACTACGTTTTATTACAAGATATTTATTTTTAAACATTATCAAACTATGTGCTATTAATTTATTTTCCATTAATTTTCTTTCCTTTCTCTTGTTCTGTAATTGATACTTCTTAATAATCGTTTTCATGTAATTGAACAATAGTTTTCTTGAACTCTTTGGTATATTTTTGGCTCATTTGGACATCTCCTTTGGTTAGATACTATTCTACCAAAACGTGTCCATAAAATCATACTAACATCAGTTCACTTACTTTGACAAAGTGGAGGTATCTATCCTCAAGACCCTCAATGCATTCCATACTGCTAGTAGCGTTACACCAACATCTGCAAAGATGGCCTCCCACATATTAGAAATTCCCAATCCACTTAGAACCAAGAAAATTAGTTTAACTACAATAGCCAAGGTCATGTTTTGTTGGGCTATTCTGACTGTCTTTTTTGCCAGTCGAATGACTTGAGGAAGTTTTCCAAGGTCATCATCCATCAGTACAACATCTGCTGATTCAATGGCTGCGTCCGAACCTAGCCCTCCCATAGCAATACCAACATCTGCCCTAGCAAGAACCGGTGCATCATTCACCCCATCTCCAACAAAGGCAACAGCCTGCTGAGACTGAGTCAGAATTTCCTCAAATGTACTCACCTTATCCTGAGGCAAGCAATCTCCAAATGCATCATTAAAGGCAAATTGCTGTGCAAATTCATCAACCACTGCCTGACGATCGCCTGAAAGGAGAACCGTCTTTTTAATTCCGACTGCCTGTAAATCCTTCAAGGCCTCGATGCTCGTCTCCTTCACTTGGTCTGTGATAAGGAAATAGCCTAGAAAATGACTGTCCTCTGCCAAATAGAGAACTGTTCCTGTGCTGTCAATAGCTGGATAAGCAATCCCTTGAACTTCCATTAATCTAGCATTCCCAAGATAGAGCTGTCTGCCATCTACCCTACCGGACATGCCCTGCCCTGGTAGCTCGGTAATCTGACTCACCCTATTCTCGTCCTGTCTCTTATACACATCTCCGAGCCCACGAGACCGAGGCTGATCTCGT